>JABAOC010024742.1_pt1 | contig 17174 bp, 13 predicted proteins | sample 7062161 | NCBI WGS metagenome assembly JABAOC01 (sample SAMN14538625, study PRJNA623070) | marine sediment metagenome | biome: marine biome [ENVO:00000428]; feature: marine pelagic biome [ENVO:01000023]; material: deep marine sediment [ENVO:00002113] | place: India: Gulf of Khambhat ... | reverse complement strand
GGATGTTTCCGCTGATGTCCTCAACGAGCACAAAGGCCACCAGGTCAGGCTGTCCTACAATTATGATTTCAGGGGCGCCGCAAATATACGGGGTTTGCTCGTGACGCCAAGTATCGGCGTGACTTACCGCAGCAGCCAGTTGAACGATTATTATTACGGGGTGCGAAGTGACGAGGCGATCCCGGGCCGGCCGGAATACAACGTCGGCGATTCGACCGGCCTGCTGACCGCACTGAGGCTGAACTACAGGCTAAATGAGCAATGGAGCGTGATGGGCATGGGCGCAGTACAATGGCTCGGCAGCGAGATTATCGACAGCCCCATCGTAGAAAAGCATTACATGGCTTCGGTGCTGCTGGGAATATTGTACAGATTCTAAAACCAACAACCCGCACCGCAAGGGTGCAGGCTAAACTTGAGTTTTTTGAAAAAATCCTTTTCATTAGCCGCGGGTTTGTTGTATTATCGTTATTTTTATTGGAAATTGAAAATGGACTTTATGGAGACTCAAAAGTGGTTAATACCGGCGATATACGGAATATTGTACTTTTAGGGCACGGCGGCAGCGGAAAAACGTCGCTGGCAGAGGCGATGCTGCATAAAACCGGTGCGACAAACCGGCTCGGAAGCGTGGACGACAAGACGAGCATCTGCGACTACTACGACGAGGAAAAAGAACATCAACATTCAATACAATCGGCCCTGGTTCACGCCGAACATGTGGGCAAGCTGATAAATATCATAGATACGCCGGGCTATCCGGATTTTATCGGCCCTTCAATTAGGGCGATACCGGCGGCCGAGACGGCGGTACTGGTAATTTCCGCCTCGGCCGGCATTGAGACCATCACCCGTAAAATGGCCGAACTGGCCGCCGGGATTGGTATGCCGCGGATTATTGTCATAAATAAAATGGATGCCGAGAATGTGGTTTTTGCCGAGCTGATAAAGAACATTCAGGCGACTTTTGGCTCGCAATGCCGCTGCGCGAGTCTTCCGGCTGCGGACAAGTCATCCGTCATCGACTGTATCGAAAACGACAGCGGTGAATCGCCTCTAATGGACGTAGCCGAGGCCCATACCGAGCTGATAGAGAGCGTTATCGAAGCAGATGATGAGCTTATGGAGAGCTACCTTGGCGGCGAGGAAATATCTGCCGGGAAAATCGCATCGGTTTTTGTGGAGGCGTTGAAAGCCGGCACGCTCATTCCGATAGTTTTCACCGATGCCCGGCGGGAGGTTGGAATCCAGGAGCTTTTGGATATTATCGTCAAGTACACGCCGTCTCCTCTGCAGGCCAAGCCCGTTCAGCTAAAGGCCGGCGAAAATGTGACAGAACTGGAAGCCGATGCGGCCGGACCGCTGGCGGGACTGGTTTTTCGTGTGGGATTCGACCCGCGCTCGAATATGAAATATTCGTCTATCCGAATCTTCAGCGGCACGCTCAAGTCGGATACGAGCATNNAGCATGATGCGCAACGATGAGAAGAAAGGCATTCGCCCGGGCCATATCCTCAAATCGCAAGGCGGCGAAAATGAACCCGTCGATGCGGGCGTCGCCGGTGACATTGTCACGCTGGCCAAAGTCGAGGAGCTCAGAATCGGCGACCTTGTGCACGATGGCAAGGTAGCGGGGAAAATTGAGATGCCGCCCGTGCCAGAGCCGATGTTCTCGCTGGCGCTCGAGCCGGCCACGAGAGGGGACGAGCAGAAAATCAGTGCCGCTCTTGAAAAATTGTGCGAGGCGGACCCGTGCTTTAAGGTCACGCGTGACCAGCAGACCAAAGAGCTGGTCGCCAACGGCCTCGGCGACCTGCATCTGCGATTGATGCTGGAGAAGATGAAAAACCAGTTCAAGCTGTCGATCATTACGAAAGAGCCGAAGATTCCTTACCGCGAGACGATTACCGCCAAAGCCGAGGGTCACTACCGGCATAAAAAACAGACCGGCGGAGCGGGACAGTTCGGCGAGGTTTACCTTCGAGTCGAGCCGGCCGAACGAAACTCGGACCCGCCGCTGCAGTTTAGCTGGGACATCTTCGGCGGTTCAATCCCCGGACAGTACGAGCCGGCAGTCCTCAAGGGTATCAACGAGGTCATGCAAAACGGCGTCGTCGCGGGATTCCCGATGCAGGATATCGGCGTTTCCATCTATGACGGAAAACATCACCCGGTCGATTCGAAAGAGGTTGCGTTCCGTGCCGCGGGCAAAGGAGCTTTCGTTGATGCGCTGCAGAAGGCAAAGGCAGTTCTGCTCGAGCCGATCGTCGATATAGAAGTCACCATCCCCGCCGAGAATGTGGGTGATATCACCGGCGATCTGGCCTCGAAGCGCGGCAGAGTGCAGGGGCAGGAGGTGCTGGCCGGCAACTTCATCGTCATCAAAGCACAGGTTCCGCTGGCGGAAGTCACGCAGTATAACAGCCAGCTTAAAAGTGTTACCGGCGGGCGCGGCAGCTACTCCATGACGCTCAGCCATTACGAGCTTGTGCCGCCCAACGTCCAGCAGCAGATCGTCGCCCAATACGCGAAGAAAAAACAGGAAAATTAGGCTCAGAAATATAAAACGGCCGGCCGCTCGTCGATTCGCGGGGCGGCTGCTGTTCAGGATGTTTCTGGTCGAGAGATAATTAGCATGTCGTATTGAATGCCTGTCGAAGATTGTACCGGAGGTTTTCTCTCGTATATTTAAGAATACGAGTCTATAATATTTGCAATAAATTGAATTCTCGAAGGTGCTTTGGTCATCATTTCAATGTGATGTGATATGAAGCCAAAGTGGTGATGGATGGAGCATAATAATGGTATACAAATATACTGCGTATCGTTGCGGTTTGATAATCACGGTAATCGTGGGTGTAATTTTGCTTTTGCTGCCGACAGGCTGCGGTCCAAAAGGTCCCCGCACAATCGGCAGTGGCGTTGCTCCTACAACCGGGCAGATTTCAAAACAGGAACTGCGGGAACAGCTTGATAAATTCCGCGATTTCTTCAAGGCCACGTTAAGACAAATCGCGAACGATCTTAATGAGCGCGTGCCCAGCACGAGAACGGAAAAGACGACTCTACAGATGAGAGCGCGGATGGTTCAGGGATTAAATGCAATGCTGGACAATGACGACTCAATCGTGGCGTTCATCGAGACGTGGGCCCTGTGCACGAGATTCAGAATGTATCTCGAAGAAGGCGAAGGCAGCGCGCTGTTTGGAGATGCGCATCAGGTAGCACTGAACGGCTCGAAACGTCTGGAAGTGGAAATCCAGCGTATCGGCGTTATTTTTCTTAAAGACGATGTGTTTGAGGCGACCCGCAAGAACGTGATCGAGTTTGCCCATAACAATCCTATTAGAGGCACGTTTTCCAATGTAATCGTATACGCGACCGAGGTACAGAAGGACCAGCCGAATCCCTTTGTGAGTGTGCTGAAGATTCCGATGACTCCCTTCCGCGCTATAGAAGGAGTGGATCGAACCGCTTCAGCGATACATCGGTTCAGCGATACTGCCGAGCGTTTTTCCGATATAATTGACGAATTGCCCGAATCTTCACGCTGGCAGTTGCAACTGCTTCTTTTCGACCTCGAAGAGGCGGATATGACAAAATCCTTTCTTAAAAGTTTAGAGCAGGTTTCTGAAAGCAGCGCCCGCCTGGAAAAGACGGCTAAGGAATTACCGGAGCAACTTCGTGAGCAATTGACTCAGTTTGTCGAAGATATTGACAAAAAGCAGGCGGCTCTTCAGCAGACGCTCCAACAGGCCGAGAAAACTTCCCTTGCTCTGAATACCACTCTTGAGAAGCTTGACCAGACCGCCGGGGCGTTTAATACCGTGGCTAAGGATGTTACCGAAACGGCTCAGGCCTGGGAGAACGCGGCTAAAACCACGGGCCAGGTCGTGCGGGAATTCAACAAACTCAGGCCTTCGCCGAGGAAAGAAGAATCGTCGTTCAATATTAGAGATTACCGTGACACCGCAGAGCAGACTTCCCGGGCCGCGAACGATATTAAAGCCCTTTTGGCTGAAATAGAAGATTTGTTGGAATCTCGCCGTTACAGCTCTGTGTTAAACGACCTTCTCTTACGTGCCGGAGGATTGGTCGTCTTGATCTTCGTTTTAGCGGTGATATATAGGATAATCTCTGTTCGCTTGGCGATATCGAAAAGCCGCAAGACAGCCTGATATACAAAGTTCATCTATAACATCGAATCCGATTATTGCGATAGAAGAGTCGAGAAGTGAGTATCGAGCATCAATACTGAATGAGTTTATGTCTCGTTCTCACAACAATCCTGATAATAGCTTAGAGATATAATATATCGCACTACTTTTTTGCTGTTATTTTCGGATTTTGATTTTTCGCTGTGCTGTAACTTTGCCGTAAAGCTTCTGCGTTTCGTAGGTTACTGTTACAGTCAGCTCTTCTTCGTCGCCGTTAATCTCAAGGTCGTCTGGTACACGCCACGTGTACGGGCATGTGCCCGATCAGCCAAAGGGCATTATGCCCTCGGCGATAACTTCACCGTCGGCGCGTGCTATCACCACATTCGGGTCTAGTGATTTGTATAATGTGGTAGCGTGAACCACTTTTCCGTTTTGGTCTTTGAACTCTTTATAAACTTTGACAGATTTGTCATGCAGCCCACGTATTATGATGTCAAGTTTCGGGTCGATCAGCACGGCGGCAAATTTGATTTCCTGGCCACGTGAAAAGGAGGTCTGACTATTGGGTGGATAATTGATTATAACCTTCGGTTCATTCGAGAAATCCAACACATAAGGCTTGTCTTCACGCACCTGAATGCCATAGACAATATCTTTGCGATTGGAAAGATACTGAGAGTTCGTGGAATTGTCAGAGATTCTTATCAGTAGATTATCATAATGGATATATATGTTAGATGGCGTGTAATTGCCAACAGGTACTGCGCATTCGGTCGCTATATTAGGCCAGTTTTCTTTATTAATCACTCTTACTGGTACAGCTATGTCATCCTCGTTTTTCAATGAGCCGTTAAGTTCGACTTTTTCCAGTTCCCGGCCGCCTTTGCCGAATTGGATAATGCCGAGTGGCCCTGTATATGGTCTAGCGGCAATTTTTGTGCCGTTCTCGATCAGCATGAATTCATAGAATTTATTGTCAAACTTGTGATACGAATACAGGCTCTGTGAGCCCGACCAGTAAGGGCCGAATCCCTTTTTCATATCGTAGATATAAAATTCTCGTTCGGGATGAAATCCTAATATGATCTCAAATGGCCGATTAGCGAGAGTGATTTGGGCTTGTTTGACATAATGTCTGTTTTGCCGCTCCATGTAGTAGAAAAAATTTGATGCCACGGGACCTTTCGGAAGATCGAGCTTCGAGATTTTGATTTTCTCAAGCTCACAGGTCACTGCATCCGGGGCCGACAGGAATTGCTTCTCTTTTGCAGTCAGCTCTTGAGGCGGTGGAGTTTCTTTCTTACAGCCGGTCAAAACAAATCCAAGTACCAGAGTGACAAACAATAGAATGAAACTTGCTTTAAGGGATAATGCTTTCATGACATATTCCCTCACTTTCTTTCAAAAGTGTTTTAAAGTCCAGCCAAGCTGGGTATTTAGTTATCCTGTTATTTTCGGATTTTGATTTTTCGCTGTGCGGTAACTTTGCCGTAAAGCTTTTGTGTTTCATACGTCACTGTTACGGTCAACTCTTCCTCGTCGCCATTGATTTTAAGGTCGTCTGGTACACGCCACGTGTACCCGCATGTGCCGGCTCAGCCAAAGGGCATTACGCCCTTGGCGACAACTTCGCCGTCGGCGCGAGATATCACCACATTTGGATCCAGCGACTTGTTTACTTTAGCGGTATGAACCACTTTGCCTTCTGCGTTTTTGTACTCTTTATCTACTTTAACGGATGTGTCATCCAGCCCGCGTATCATGATGTCCAGGTTAGGATCTATCAGTACGGCGGCGAATTTAATTTCATCTCCACGCAAAAAAGTGGTCTGATGTCTGGGCGGCCGGTCGAATATAACCATCGGTTCGTTCGAGAAATCTAACACGTATGGCTTGTCCTGGCGCACCTGCATGCCATAGACGATTTCCTTGCTGGCCGACTGGCCTTGTGCGTTGGTGTGGTAGTTATTGGAGATGCAGATATCCAGATTGTCATAAGTGACGTGCATGATATATGGCGTGTAGTCGCCCACCGGTATGGTGCATTCGGTCACTGCCTCAGGCGTGAGTTCCTTAACGGTTCCGATTGGCGCGGCTACATATCTTTGCTGATGGACTGAGCCTTTGAACTCGACTTTTTCCAGCTCTCGTGCGCCTTTGCCGGCTATGATTGTACCGAGTGGGCCTTTGTATGAACGGGCAGCAATTTTTTTGCCGTCCTCGATAAGCATGAATTCGAAGAATTTATCGTTGATCTTATGATATGAGTGCAGACTCCATGAGCCCCACCAGTATGGACCGATTCCCGTTTCTGTGTCATACAGGTAAAATTCACGTTCATGTTTGTCCGCTAATATGACCTTTAATGGCCGGTTGGCGAGTGTGATCTCGGCTTGTTTGACGTTTTGCCTGTTCTCCCGTTGCATCCTGCGGATAAATGATGCCATATGATTTTGGGGAAGATCGAGCTTCGATATCGTGGTTTTCTCAAGCTCACAGGTCACGACATCCGGAGCCGACAGGAATTCCTTCTCTTTTGCAAGTTGCTCTTGTGCCGGTGGAGCTGGTGCGGATGGCTCTTCGGCTGTAGTCGGCTCTTGGGGCGGTGGAGTTTCTTTCTTGCAGCCGCCTAAGATAAATCCCAGCAATAGAATGACAGACAATAGAATAAAGCTTGCTTTAAGATGTGATGCTTTCATGACATGTTCCCTCACTTTCTTTGAAAAGTGTTTTGAATATACTTAAACGTATACGTTGGAAGCCGTATAAATAAATTATTCAGAGGAGTCGCCATTTTAATACGTTGTCCGAAAGCCATAATGAAGAACCATAAATCAAAGATGCACTCGCTCACTAAAAAACCAGTTTATACTATTCATTCGGATTTTTCAAAGAAAAATCTGTTAAATATTTAAAAGTGCACAAATTGGTTGGTTTCCATCTCTCAAGGGCGTCGTAAGCTAACAAGGAAGGGATATGTTGAAAATCGCTGAGAGATTATGCGTGAGAGGGGTGTGAAGGATGAGCGGAGCTACCAGCCTTTTCTTGAGAATATCGCGGGAATAGTTCGAATCAATATGTAGAGATTCAGCAGCAGCGACCTTTTTTGTATGTAGAGATAGTCGTATTTTATTTTATGCCGGGGTTTTAAATCGTAGAAGCTTCGAATCTGGGCGAGTCCCGTCAAACCGGGTTTTACGGCCAGTCTCAATTCATGCAGCGTTTTGTGCTTTTTCACAAAATGGGGCCTCTCCGGCCTGGGGCCGACCAGGCTCATATCACCGATCATGACATTGATAAGTTGAGGTAGTTCGTCCAACCGTGTCGCTCGTAGAAACTTTCCGACTCTCGTGACACGCGGATCGTCCCGGCTTGCCAGAACGGGACCGACTTCTTTCTCCGCATCTTCGACCATTGTTCTGAATTTGAACAGAATGAAGAGCCTGCCATCTTTGCCGACTCTTTTTTGTTTATAAAAAACAGATCCGGGAGATGATATTTTGGTAAGCAGAGAGATAACGATTATTAGAGGTGTAGAAACAATTAGAATAAAAATGCTGCCCGCTATATCAAGGCACCTCATCAGGAATTCCTCCATGTCCCGCTTTTCGCCGACGAAGGTGCTAATAAAGTGGACTGAATCATTACCGTTGATTCTGCCGGACAGAAGCTCTACATAAATCGAGGGATTAAAAACAACGTCTATTTTCAACTTTTGTACAAGGTAAATCAGGAGATTTAAGATTCTTTCATCTTTGATTTTCTCGCAAATAACCACTTCATCGATATCTTTGTATTTTGACAGCTCGCCTATTTCATCGGTTCCGATTTTTTCGACCACGGCCTTTCTTCCTACAATGTCGTCTATGTTATCCCTGCCGATAACGAGGACCTTCTCTTTTATCCTTCTTCTGGATTTGAGGATGTACTGATTCACCTTAAAGATCAGCAACAAATTGATGAAGAATGAAAGTACAAAAATGCCCGTCGGAAAAGCTCCCCATTGTGCTCGGAATACATAAGCGTAAGCTACACTCAGTAATGTTCCGAAAAACAAGCCCAGGAAAACTCTTTTGAAGAAATCCCACGAGGATCGGAACCTGCTTTTGTAGACTCTGAAAAAAGATAGTGAAAATATATATATAAGTGTTAGGACTATGAAAATTCGCTGATATGCATTAAAATTTCTCTTGGGAAAAGGGATGCCGTATCGAATCAAAAACGAAAGAAGGAAGCCGAGGTTCAAAAGAAATATATTTATGAACAGAAGGATTAGTTGAGTAATAGATTTTATGATTGGCATTTGAATGTATTTATAGGTAGTTTAATTCGGCTTTATTAGAAAATTCCTTATCTCGTCAGGGGCATGTCTTTGATTTTTTTCTTTTTATGGTCTTTAAAAATAATGAAATTCCAGACACCGGTTAGGTAGCCGATGCCCCAGCTAAAATGCACAGTAGCAAAAACAATCGGCAGGATAACAAAATGCGAGATTCCTTTTTCGATTGAAATTTTCAGCGAGAATGCCAGATTCATAATTATGTAAGATATTAGAATTAATAGAAAAAGCCACAAGAACCAGTTAAAAAACAAAGACAAAATTAGAGTTATACATAAACTCGCGACTAAGGCGGGGGGGATTAACTGTCTTGTAGTGTAGATTTTTCCAACTTTTGTTACGGCTAAAGGCTTGGAATAGCCGTATTGTAAATTCATTTTAAAGAGTTCTCGCAATGACTTTCTCGCGTAGTAGTATGAAACAATAGTAGGTACTAATAAAATCTTTCCTCCACTCTTTATCAATCTGGCGTTAAGTTCGGAGTCCTGGGTTCTCAACAAATCCTCATCAAAAAAGCCGATATCGTCAAAAATCTTTTTCTTATAACATCCGCCAAACACTGTATCCACGTATCTCGCTTGTTCTGCTCCTATTCGGTAGTGGGCGTTTCCTGCACCGAAAGAAGATGACAGGGCGTATGCTATGGACTCTGCTATAAGGCTGTTATTTTGCGGCCGGATTTTGCATATCCCTCCGACATTGTCTGCATCCCCTTTAAGCAGATGGTTTACACATTGCGATATATAATTTTCTTCATATATACTATGCGCCCCCATTATTATGATTACTTCACCTTTTGACGCTTCAATACCCCTGTTGAACGCGGACGACGTGGTTTTTTTAGGATTTTCTACCATTTGGATGAAAGAAAATCTTTCAATGTATCCTTTGACAATGTCCCTTGTTCCGTCTTCACTCATTCCGTCCACAATTATGATTTCCATGCTGTCTTTTGGATAATCGTTGGAGAGAACGGAATCGAGGCATTGGGCAATAAAATCCTTTTCGTTTCGGCAAGGGATAATGACAGAAACCATGGTGTATTCATTCACCTTAAATGAACTCCTTTCTGAGTTTTCCCACGATTATCCTTCTTCTTTATAGTTATGTCCTATTTTTGACGCGGCAGGCCAAAAAAATCTGTGCCGAATTTAAAACTTCAGGTATTGTTCAACCACTTCATCAGGTCGCCCTTCGGCCATTATAGTTCCTTTGTCCAGCAAAATAGCTCTGTTGCAAAAACTTTTAATGGCTTCTGTATTATGGCTTACCAAAAGTATGGTTTTGCCTTGTTCTTTAAACTGTTTCATTTTCTTCTCACATTTTTCCCGGAAGCGGCTGTCGCCCACTCCCAAAATCTCATCGATTAGTATGACATCACATTCGATGTTTACTGCTATCGAAAAGCCTAAACGAGCATGCATGCCTGAAGAGTAAGCCTTAATGGGAATGTCAATAAAATTATATAGTTCGGAAAAATTCACAATATCATCTATGATAGCATCAATCTGTTTTCTCTTTAGCCCGAGAATTGTTCCGTTTATGTATATGTTTTCAAGTCCGCTTAATTCCGGTTGAAATCCGGCAGATATCGATAAAAGAGTAGATACTCTGCCGTTAACCTTGATGGAACCTTCGTCAGGTCTGAATATTCCTCCAATCACTCTCAACAGGGTTGTCTTGCCGGAACCGTTCTTTCCAATTATTCCAAGAATTTCTCCTTTGTTCACCGTGAAGCCTACTTTTTTAAGAGCCCAGAACTGTTGTTTGGGGGGTTTCTTTTTAAAGATATTTATTGCTGATTTTTTGATAGTCCACCTTTTGTCGTGTTTTAAAGTGAACATTATGCCAATGTTATTAGCTTCAATGACAACCATACTTACTCCGTTTGTTATACGTCTCTTGCAAATTTGCCTTCTTTTTTATCGAAGACGATGAAGCCGATGATTACAATAGCTATAGAAACGGGAACGATAATGAGCATATAATTACTCGGAGGGATTCCTCTCACCAGAATATTCTTATATGATGTAAATAAGGCAGCAAAGGGATTAAGCATATATATGCCTTGAAACCTGGCCGGGATTCTGTCTGCAACAGAATAAAGTCCCGGCGACAGATAAAACCAGACCCTCAGGGAATATCTGAGGATATTTTGAAGGTCACGGAAATATACACCCAAACATGCGCAAAGTATAGAAGCCCCGGTAGTAAACAAAAACTGCGAGAGAAGGAGTATCGGTAGCCACAAAATCATGTATGTTAACTTTGCGTCAAAGATAAATAGCAGAGGGATTAAAACTAAAAGACTGAATAAATACTCGACTAAACCCACCAGTACCTTGCTGATGGGAAGCACAGCCTTGGGAAAATAAACGGTCTGGATTAGTTTTGCTTTTCCTGTTATGGAAACTACAGAATCTGACAGAGAAGAAGTAAACCATTTCCAGGATAACAGGGAACAGAATAAAAGGATGGGGAATTGAGGACCGCCTCTCTTGAAGATGACGCTAACGAGCAGTATATATACTCCCATCATCATCAATGGGTCTAATGTTGTCCAGAAAAAACCCAGCAGTTTATTCTTATAAGCAACTTTTAAATCTGAGCCAACGAGACATTTTATTAATTCCCTGCAATTCCAGAGGCTTTTAATTTGATGTACTATTGAATTCATCTTCGAATTTTTTATAAATTTCCGATAACTTTTTAGACTCATTCTCCCAATTGAAGAATTCGGATGCTTTCACTGCGTTTTTTTTCATCTGCTCGTATCTAATTTTGTCTGCAAGCATATAATTTATGGCTTGAGCTATATCCTCTGGGTCATTAGGATTAAAAGTTTTTCCAAGGTTATATTCCTCGATGACCTTAATTAGTTCTGGAAAGTTGCTCCCTGCTATCGGGAGACCGGCGGCCATATATTCAAAGAGCTTATTAGGAGTTGTATAATAATTGTTTAATCCTACGGCCTGGTATGGAATGATCCCTAAATTTGCTGAGGTGGCGTAATTCAACAAATCTTTTTGAGGAACAGGTTTAGCAAATTTAACTTTGTCCCCAACACCGTTTGCTTTGACTAAATCTTTCAATTCCCGTTCAATTATCCCCCAACCCATGAAAACGATTATTCCCTGGTCCAGATGAAGCGCAGCTTTAACCAGGTTTTGAAGTCCTCTATTGGGTGAAAATCCTCCATGGTAAAGAATGATCGGAGTCTTCTTATCTATCCCTAAAGATTGCCTTAAAAGGTTGTCTTTCGATCTATTTAACCGATCCGTTATCACAGGACAATTCATAATTACCGTAGGATGAATGACTCCATATCTTGTGGATAATTCGTTTGCAATGGACTCGTTAACAGTTATGATATTATTGGCCTTGCGGATCAGGTATTTTTCTGTAACTTTTGCCATTACTCTCTCAACGTTAGAAAGGGTGCTGGTCTCAGTAAATAATTCATGCGAGTCATATACTAACTTCCCGCCCATTTTCTTCCTTGCCCAATATGCTACCGGTAGGGTATTCAAGTCATGAGCGTGATAGACGTCTGCGGGTTCCATCTTTACTAATCTAAAACTACGAAAGTAGTAATCTACGAAGGATAAGGGTCTATGAAAAATCATCAAAAAGCCTTTGAGTTTGGCACAGAGGAAAACATTGCATCGCTTTATATTATTTCGTATGCCGCTACATATGTAATTTATAATTCTACGAATAAAGCAATAGACATAATAAACTAACATTACAAATCGGCAATAAGCGCAAGAACAAATGGAGCGGGCTTTAGTCATGTTTCGGTTATGTCCGTTCATTTCTTTATCGTCTGTGTCTGGTTTAATGCTGCGATAAGCTCGTTTCAATCCTTTATAAAGCAGCCTTGCGACTGGATCGAAGAGAAGAGAATTTATCCAATGAGGAATATACGATATTCCCTTGAAGAGTTTTATAATCTTGTAATGAAAAGGTTTCTTGACTACACGGATAATCCTAAATCCATGCAGCTCTTGATATGGATTTGTTATTTTATCAAGAACAGCGACGACTCTTACATCATATCCGGCTTCTACTAAAGTCTTTGCCTCCTTCATTACTCTGGAGTCACGCGTCATATTGTTGTAAACGAACATGCAGACTTTCATTGCCATTACAAGGTTCTCCTTTGGCATAACATGACAACGTGGCTCTTAGGCAGTTTCTTCCTTCTCTTTATTTTTGCATTCCATTCGTCGCAAAACTTGCTCACGGCGTTTCTCTCGGGTACTCCTCCGGGAAAAATTCGAGTTTTACAATGGGGGCAGACAGCGTTAGGAGAGCGAGCCCAGATACCTCCAAGATGACGTTTAATCCACAATAGGCAAGGAGAATAATAGGCTTTTGTGTTACCTGTTTGTTGATGTGTTACCAATGAAAATTCGGGGACAAATATCTTATATAATTTGGCGTAATCAAAGTTTCTATAGTGGTAATTAAGATGGAATTGAACACCACATTGTACACACCGTGCTCGTGCTATTGATAGCTGTTCTTTCCATGGCGTTCCAATAAGGATCCACTTTCGAGCAACTCTCTTCATCTCAGTAATTGCTTTTCTATAGACCTCATCTGACAAATGTTCGATCAACTCCGTAGACAATATAAGGTCGAAAGAATTATCTCCAAATGGCAGAGCATCTACAGATGTCTTTATCTTTTCAGTCTTAATGTATTGTAAAGCCTGTTCACTTATGTCTACTCCGACGACTTTAGGGTAAACCTTAGCGAGCTTGTTAGTAAGACGACCATCCCCACATCCAATATCAAGGATACTGTTTACTCCTTCAGGGATTAGTTCTAGTGTTGTATCGATCCTTAATTGCTCCCGCTCATTTAGTTCTCCTCCCCATAATACTTGCTGTTCATAATAATCTTCGTTTTTAGAGTCTTGTTCGAGTATAAGTATATCGTTATAATCAGCTATATAACGACCTTTTAATAATTTGGCAGTTAGAAAAGTTAAAAACATTAAATAAGCCGGGAAGTGAGTATGGTAATAATCTGCTCTCTCGGCCAACATTGCCTTGAATAACCGCGTATATATAGTGAATGTTTTCAATGGTTTCTTTACCCATCTTAACAAAGGATTTTCCAAAGCAGTGATCAGCTTTGAAGATGTTTTTATCCTTTTAATATAAAAACCATCCCTTTGTTCGTTCGCTTCTTGGTTTGCTCCTAACAAACCAATAACAACAACTTCAATATTTTCTGCTTTTGTGAGAATTTGCGCTTCTGTCAGAATACGTTTGTCTTTAACTATGGTGTTGCAACCCACAATGCAGACTTTCATTTTATTAGCGCCCTACCTTAATTTCGTTTATAACTGCTGTGCCGCCTACTTGTAACTCTAAGTAGCGATATCCATAAGTTATATTATTGAGAGTAAGCTCATCCCATTCCTTAAGATCATTCGAACCATGCAACTTGAGCCCATTTAAGTTTTTCCCTTGTATGTTGATTATTCCGCCTGCAATTCTATTCCTAAGATCGACATAAATTTTGCTGTTCGTATCCTGGCTGGATTTCCAATAGGTCGTAGTATTGCTATCTACCATATGAACTGGTGGATGTTGGTCGTATAGAGAAGAACGACATTCACTAACTGCAACAGGCCAGAGGTTACTCTCTGGAGTTTCTACTCCAAATCCCACTAATGCCGTATTTTTTTTGCCGTTATCTGAGTGTATTATTAATTGGATATATCGAGCTTTTATATTTGGAATTTGATGTGTTTTAATGAGTGTGGAATTATTTTTTATCTTGAGATGATAATCCTTTTCCTTATCATTATTTAAGAAACAGAGCTCGTAATCCTTAGGCGTAGTTTCTGGCGTATAACCGAAAAAAGTGAAACGATTGATTGTATGAACTTTGCCGAGGTCTAATTCAACCCATGTGGGAAATTGATTGTGAGCCCAATACCTGCCCCGCAAATTCAGGTGCTCGGGCCCGTGTCCTTCTGGATCATTGGATCCCTTTGTCTTAGCCGTATAGGGGATGAAGCGTTCGTAGGAATAAAATTTAAGTGCATATTTTAGAAAAAGAGGTTCATTAGTTATTTTATACAACCATATCAGTTGATCCACGTGAACGAGGTTATATTCACCTCGACGTGCAACACGCTGATAATGAAGATCGTACAATGAAATAATATGCCCGTCATATTGAGGAAGCAATTGCTTTAATGCATTGATACCATGTATAAATGATTTTCTGGCCTCTTCGCAACTTATGTAATTCCAATACTCATACAAACCTGCAAGAGCAAAGACAAATCCGTTGAGGATTTTCGAAGAAGGGATGTCCTTACCAGCAACTTCCTCGTAGACAACTGCATCTGGTCCCAAAGAAGTTCTTACTCCGCCATCCTTCATATCGACCATAAAAGGCTTAAACGCATTTTGGGCTATCTCCAAGTATAAATTATTACCTGTAAGAGAATGGGCGTGTACTAAGATACTAAGAGCCATGCCTTGTGCCATCGCCGAAATCCAAGGTGGCTTCGCACCAAAGACAGGCTGTTCAAATTTATACTCCCATAATGCCGCATTTCTTTTGATGATGGCGCTATCCAGAAGCCAGTTTGCCTGTCGTAGAAAAAGGTTTTTGTAGTAATCGTTTCTTGTGTTTCGATATTGCCTCAACGCACATAATGCAATACCAGCGATAAAAACAGGATTATATTGCGTATTTCTTGGAGGATCATAGTGGGTAACAGCTACTCCTGTTGTATCCAGCGACCATTTTGGGTGAGCCACCCATTCCTCAACTGTACGCCGGGTAAAGAAGATATAAGGATCTAATTCGGTATTTATAAGTTGCATAAATTGATAATTCTATCCCAGTAACCTGTATCGTACTGAGTGTTGGGGGGCTCAGGAAATTCGTCGAAATGTTTATCGAGAATGTCTTGAAGCTTTCGTAGTGGTGCGGGAGAAAAATCCTCTTCGATAAAGGGAAGCGTACAAGACTGATAGCCATTGATCCATTCACTTAAATGCATATTGCTATTTTGATTAACAAACTGAGCGAAATGGTTTGCGGCCTGTCGGGATTTGAATTTCTCCGATAATGTTGTCTCATCTATTAAATTGTCCTTGACTATACGTGCAAGAGCATATTCTGCCGCCTCGCTCTCAATGTCGGTGATTAATTTCTTGCCCTTTGTTATATCCCGATCACTGACAACGAACTTTAAAGGTGTATCGCTCTCAAATAGTTGTTTCATGTTCATACCGATGTTAGCAGGATCAAAATTCATGCTAATTAAGAAGAGAGCAATGGTAAGGCATTTGGCACAGTTGTTGCACCATGGAGAATCGGCAGAACCACGAGGGCAGGACTGTTGATATCTTAAAAGATTTGGATATCTTTCGACCAATAAACGTTGAGTTCCGAACGTTGTCAGTGGAGTAACGAGAGAAATCAAACGAAATTTCCAATTAAGCTCTCGGAATAAACGATTGGAACTGGTAAGTAACAACTGAGTGGCTTGAAGCTTTTGAGGAACGGGTCTTCTCTTAGCCATTATTAATTTGTTGAAATTGAATTCGAGAGCCCAGAAACAGTTTTTTGTAGAATACCACTCCAGAACAGGCAGAGTTAATATAACCCAAAGGAGAACACCAACGGGGCGAAAAGTCTGTTTGAGATCGGTTGCAAGCCTAAGCGGTAGCAAATTATACTCGGGAGCTAAAGCCTTTAGATTAGACCATTGACTAAAGATCTGATAGTCATCGATAGTGATGGCGATAGCCGGGGCTTTTGGGAACATATCTCTGAATAGACCGATTTGAACTAGAGCATCTTTGCCTCCTCCAAAAAGCAGGCAATGATCTTTGTTTTCTTTATTTTTGTGACTGTTCTTAGAATATAGTTTATTTCCATTTATAAATTTTAGCTTAAATTTTGAACTTCTGTTTTTCCCGTAAACGTTAACTGAATGATGAATGGGTAGAACTCGAGTCCAAAATTTGAGAATGGCTGGGTTGATTCTTTCCGCTAATTTAATTTCCACTGGCGCAATTATAGCAATGTACTGATTAAGAGAGGCTAGAAATATAAACCAAAGAATGTCTCTATTTATATTTAATAGATCGATATGTTCTGGGTAGATAATATGAAATTCGTTTTTGAGAAAACATTCTACATTTGGATTGCAATCCCATCGAAATAATACTTTATTTTTCTCAATATATGGTTCATGCAGATATAGCTTAACTTTTTTTGCTCTTTTGGACCACATTACTTGATCTTCATGAAATAGTCACTCATTCGGGATTCAGGTAAAAAAACGCAGATGCTTTAGCATCTGCTTTCTTCGACATTGTAAAGTATAAGCAATTAATCGAAGATCTGAGAACTCTCATTTAACATTCCCGCCATTACAGGGAAGATGATTATGCACTTGCATTTCGAGCCATTCTCAGCAAAGTATCCCAATCATCGGTCACCGTGAATATCTTATGTTTGACTAAGTCACTCAATATCTTTTCATAGCTTGTGAATTTATACTTTTCTGACTTTCCGAAGGATTCGACCGTTCCGATCCACCGCTCCATCCATGCCGATAAGCTTGCCTGTACTTCGCCTGGCAGATCGACAGAGGCGAGGATACAGGCCAGGGCAACCACGTGATA
>JABAOC010030460.1_pt3 | contig 17184 bp, 16 predicted proteins | sample 7062161 | NCBI WGS metagenome assembly JABAOC01 (sample SAMN14538625, study PRJNA623070) | marine sediment metagenome | biome: marine biome [ENVO:00000428]; feature: marine pelagic biome [ENVO:01000023]; material: deep marine sediment [ENVO:00002113] | place: India: Gulf of Khambhat ... | reverse complement strand
GAGTTGGCCAGATATTTTCGGTTTATACCCTAAACCGAACTCTTAGGAATACCAGAAATGTTATTACAACTAGAAGGTAAAACATCGGTTATAGAACTTTCTTGTTATATAAATAAAGATGGTTTTTAGCTATATTTCAAAAATATGGTGTTAAGTAATATCAGACTCTCAAAACAAGATTCCCTTCTATTACCAAAATTCAAGCCTACAAAAAAACTATGTTTTTCCTTGAAGACAAAGCTGATGTTGCAACAAAAGTATTTATCGAAAATTTAAATAGCAAAATTATGAGCTACCAAGAGTTAAACCAGATAATTAAGGTTTTCGATATCAATCTGGAGAAGCATGAGAAAAAACAATTTATATCTCCGAAGTCATCGACAGATTGAAGCACTGAGGTCCAATTCTCTTAAACATTGTCTCATTCTTATTTGGAGATATCGATCCAAATCATGTATTGCCTTTTTTATATCACAATGGAAGGAGGAAAGAATGATAGACTTCTTACCAAAAGATTTGATCTCCTTTCAAGGATATAATAATTGTTCTGTCTAATAAAAGTATTGTATTGTCTTTTTAATTAATGTTGGGTCTGACTAACGAGTCAGAAATCTTTGACTAATTAACTTCTGTTCATTAGTCAATATAAACTTGAAATAATTTATTCTTTCGTAAAGTTTCTTAAATCAATATAAAAATAAGCTAAACATCTTTTTTTTGTCTGATCTTTTAAATATGAAATTAATGGATCAGAAATAGTTTTTCCAGCACCTACAATTTGACCGACTACAGGAATAAAACTAACACCTAAATTTACTATGCTCTTGATTGTATCTTTTATTGGGGAACCTCTTTGAGATTCTATAACTTCACATATTGTATCTTGTATTTTCTCTCGTACTTGTTTTTCAAATTCCTCGGTATTTTCTGCATAGGGGATTTGTTCTATAATTTCACTCAACTTTTTCATTGCTTCATTGCGAGTTCCATTTTTTCTAATTTCAATAATATCATCAAATGAAAATTCATCAATTATATTATGGTTAGTCAAAGGAAGCATCGATTCCGCACCTCGAATATGTCTAATAGCACTAAAATCTCGATACCCACTGACTTTGTAATCATAATAAAATTTTGAATAAGGATCAATATAAGCAGAATGACTTGAGGAAAATTGATTTACAATTAGCAAATTTCTTAATCTGTGACTAACTTCTATATGTCTCCTATAGTGAGCTTCTTTTATTTTCCATATTTTATCAATTTCATCTTTTATGGTTCTTTTTAATTCTTCTGGAATACTTGAAGATGAAAATGTAATATCCCAATAATAATTTTGTTTCAATTCATCATTAAATTCTCGTCTATACTCATTAATAATTAATTCATTTAGAAACTCATCATTAATGTCCTTCTGAACGATTTCGTTTAAAATTTTTTGATAATGTTTAGGATATTTAGGCGGATTAGCTAATTTTTTCTTATTGTGATGTATCAATCCTAGGAGTTTTTTATCAGCAGTATAAAAAACCTTATCATGAAGATCTACATTAATTTGCTCTACTGTATCAGGTATTCTAAGAATATCATTAGTAATCAACCATTCAGCCATATCTTTATATTCTGATTTTTCTTGGACCCAATCACAGAGGCGTGCAATATATACATTAATATGATTGTAAACAAAAGCACATTGTTTAATTTTATTTATATTATCCTCAGCAGAGTAAAAAACATCGAAATCTTCCCAACTCATTAAAATCAATATTTTTTTATTACTATTTATACTTCACTCGAAATGTTTTATTTAGATTGATTAGAATAATGAGTAAAAGTTAATTAATCAAATCATAATTCTAATTGATACTATGGGTGGAGGAACTTCTTTAAAAAAATCATCAATCGATTCAATTTATGAGTCAAGCAGATATTCTCTTGATACAGAATGGGACCTATTCAAATCTTATGATGGCAAAGCTTCAACAATCATGGCTGCTTCAACGACAATTGTTTCAATTTTTCTTGGTATCAATATTTTTATATCAGATTTGATAAAGAAACCTGCAACCATCTATTCACCGATGGGATATTCTTTTTTGGTTGTATTACTAGTAGTTATATTTTTTGCAGTGTTAACTTCGCAATTTTTAGTAAGAGCCATATGGTCTTGTTTAAATTGTTTAAATAAAGTCGAATTTATTCGCTCTCCGAACCCTATTAGGTTAGCTGAAAAATATTATGATAAAAATGAGTTATTAACAAAGGTTGCGATAATTAAGGGAACTATGCAAGCTTGGGCAAAAAATCATGATTTTCATAATGTTGACAAAGTAGGTTGTATAATTTCTGCATTAGGCTTATTGAAATTAGGAATTGCATTTCTTATAACATCCTTAGCAGTTGATTGGGTAATTATTACTGTCTATAATCTGTATTATGTAGGTGCATAATATGACAAATGATAACCAAAAAGGGAAAAAACCTGAAAAAAAGAAAAAAGAAGAACCGAAAATAGAAACCTACAGTATTAATGATGTAAAGAATGCTTGGGAAACGGCTGATTATTCAGAATTTATGTACAGTGGTACTGCAACTGGGACTACTACCTCTAGTGCAACAATGACATCGATCTTTGGTGGAACAGATTTTTATAACACATGGGATCAGAAAATGAAAGAGAAAAAGTATTGTCAAAAATGTAAAATGTATTTTTCATCTTATTTATCTAAATGTCCTGTGTGTGAAACGAAAGTGAAAAAATAATTATCATTCAAAATATGCTATTTGGGTCAAATTTTCTATAATTCCATTTTGCGCTCTTGCCAACGCTATTCCAAGGATAGAAAGATATGTCCATCTTACATGACGTTCAACATTTTTTATACCACGGTAATCAAAGTAATTCTGCAAATTAAGATATTTCTTTACGAATCCATGAAATCCTTCAGCGGCATTCCTATTATTATAGGCAATTTGCTTTCCTTCTTGTTTTTCCTCCTGCCATTTCTCCCATTTTTTTAGAAACTGGTTTCTAAAGTACGCACCGACAACATCAATCTTATCATGCTTCATTAAATATTCTAGTTTATCCTGTAATGTAACTTTATTTGGTAGAACATAATCTTCCTTTTTCCAGAATTTATTGTATTCATGCTGAATACCCTCAACCGTTCCTTTATCATTATACACAGCATTGGTTCCAGGATTGGTATAAAATATAGCATTATAGACAAAATGAACCATCGCAAAATGTTCAAAAGTATCGTAAATACCATCAGCAAATATCTTCTCAAACTTGATTCCTAACTCCTGTAATTTTTCTAACAATGGTATGAAATAATTTGGATCTGCTTCATTCATAGTTGTAATGATTATCGCTAGTGGAATATTTCTATCAAGATCATATGCTCCATGAATTTTATAACCAGTTTTTTCGTAATGACCGCTATATTTAGCCTCCTCATCATTAAACAATGCTTCTAAAGGTGTAGAGTCGATACCGATTTTTCTACCGAGAATTACACCCTGTTTTTCCAGTTCTATTCTAAGAGATCTCACACACATATCCATAGCAATTTCAAGAGTATGATTATCTATCCGAATATTTTCCCAATGTCGAAATGTCCTCCTATCTGGAATCTGAAATCTACCGTTGCCGTTATTTTCAAAACCAATAGCATGTGCATCCTGTTGATTCGTTTCAAATCTATTAACAAGCTTCTGAAATGACCTCATACATTTTATTCTGCGAATCATAGATGATTTAATCATTGCATCCAATGGAAAACGATAATGATAATCAACAGTACCATATTGAGAATCAAAAATATTCCTTATAGAGGTTAAATCAAGATGTTTTCCTAAAAATTCAGCAACGCTTACTGGGTGCTTCTCTGTTGGATTTTGAATAGGATTTTTTATTATTACATTATCATCACAATAATCGTAGTCTCCAAAACTATGGTTAAAAGTAGTTTCAGTTGAAAGCTCATTAGTCAGATAGTTGAAATTATAGGGAATTGGATTGAAATCTACAATTGTTTCAGCATGGAAACATTTATTTTCAGTTGCCTTTATTTCCTTTGGGGGTTTGATAGACACGTTATCAGGCCTCCAAGACCTTGGGAAGTGACAGCTTCCCTTGGTCAATTTCTATTATTTGTTTGTATTCTGATGATTTTCCAAGACAACCACTTTCGCATTGTACCCTGCGAATTTTTTCAAACCGTATATCCTGCCGTCTTTCTTTATTTCGGTCTCGATTACGGTTTTTACGTTGTCTATTTCTATTTTCATATTTTACCTTTTTTAGGGAGTTATTATCCCTTTTAATACCTATATAGGGATTATTATATATATAATTTTCCCTTTTTAGGGGAATAGAAGGAACAACTCTGTCAATCAGAATATTTTTATAATATATATTTTATATTTGTTTCATAGTATTATCTATATATAAATTACAACTATAATTGATTAAGTTAGGAAAATTCTGAGCATTTAAATAAAACAATAAGATATAATACAATGTATCGGAATTATTTGAAAAGGGTTCCAGGTCATCAATTTCAGTGTGTAAGATGATTTTTTCCCTTTTCAATAATTCTAATAAAAATGTGGTGGACACGGCGGGTATCGAACCCGCATTCCATAGCTGGGCGGCTACGTGGTTTACCATTAACCTACGTGTCCATCGGGCAGGGAGAAATTCGAATTCTCGATGGGGACGCACCCAAACTGGTCTAAAGCCAGTCGCAGTAGACCAGACTGTGCCACCTGCCCATATTTTGTTATTTTTATTCAAACCCTTTATTCTTGACTGAACTCCCACCGAAAAAACGGCTTTTTCCTAACTTACCATCCAATTGTTAGGTATCAATAACGGATTTATTGTAATCTTTAATGTTTACTATATTCTTTTGAATTTGTCTGATATGCTCCGAATTATTTTCATTATATGCAAGTTCAACCAAATATTTTGACAGTATGAAGATTGCTTTTATTTCATCATTAGAATTGTTTATCAAGTCATGTAAAATATCGATTACCTCTTGGTGTATTTTTTCATTAGAAAAGGGATTACTTTTATCGTAATTAATTAACCAATTTAGAATAGTATTTAATCTGTTGAATAAAAAAATAGGTTTATTTGATAATAATGGTTTTTGGATAACTATTAGATTATTCTGCTCATGAGAGGATGGTTTACTGATTAAAGACTTATTTCCATAATCATTATTGAAATATTTATGGTAATTGTCACTTTCGATAAAATACTGTTGGAAGGTATATTTATGCTTTCTACCTCTCTTTACAAGTATATCTGCCTCCAACAACCAATTTAAAAAATTATTACCATATGATCTTTTTGTACCATCACCCCATTTTGCACCATTATATTCACATAAAATTTGACCTATCTCCTCAGTACTTATTTCATCATAATTATTTTTAATAGTTTTAATAATTTCAACGACATGAGGATTATCTAACAAAATTTCTTGAAATATTTTTGCATGTTCAGAAAAATTCTTTGACTCCTTTAATTTTCTACCCTCATGTGTTAATTTATAGAGGTATTCATCACTAGGAATTCTATCAACTAATCCAAGAGAAATTGCTGTGTTAAAATAATCAGTTTGTCTCTGTCGCTGATACTGTGTTAATTCTTCAGCGGGGAGACGATAAACATCATTTTCATTTTTAACAAAGCTATTCAATAGTTTATCGAGTAATATAGTTGACGCATACGGCATTATTTTATTTCGGAAGCGATCGATATTCTGGCGTTTATGTTTTTGAGGGATGTACTCAATTACTTTTAATCCTCCAAGTAATGATTTACATGTTCGAGCAACTTTAACATATGTTGTCTCATTTTTCCATTGTTGTTCTGCTGGAATTTCCAATTTTTCTACAATTTTTTTTCCAAATTTTTTAATAGAGATTTCAGGTTCATCTGATAAGATTTTATTTGCAATGTTTAAGATGTCAGATTTTTTATAAATTTCTCCTCCCAAATTTTTTAGGTCTTCATCTTTTCTCTCATTTATGTAATTTATTAAATCGATGCCTTTGCTTGTAATACCAATATGTTTTCTATGTTCTCCTGCTCCTCTATATATAAGTCCCAATTCTCCCATTATTGGGAGAGCACCATTTATCCATGATACACTTCTATGTGTTTGCTCAGAGATTTCTTTAATTGTTTGTGTTCCCTTTTGTGTTTTCAAAAAATCAAGTATTGTCTTTATAGATTCAAATGTAGTATTTGGACAAATAACTCTTTTTGCCATAACATCATCTAATTTCAGTGTGTGATGAAGAGTAATAGTAATATCTTTTTTAATGTTTTGGTAAATATGGCTTTACCCTAAAATTACCAATTCTGACTTAAAATTCAAGTATAAATCAAAATAGATAAATAAATAATAAAAACCAGCCACCTAAAAATATGAGAGGAATAAGTCCTAAATATATATTTGGACGTCTAAAAATTATTGGAACATCTTGGATGTTATATATTTCTTCTTTCATTTTCTTGTAATTTAAGCATAAATTATCATTTATTGCTGCGTCTTGTAATTTTTTCATATACATTAAATTTATCCAGAGAGCCATTGAATAAAAAAATGTTATGATAATAGCACCTACGTTTAAGTAATAACTAATTATTTTTAAATCCTTATTATTCACAAGAGTGACAAATGAAAGTAACAACAAAGACTCAGCAACTAAAAAAAGATTCATACGGGAGGTAAAAACTTTGTCTTCATGATACATAAACTCCATTAAAAAATCATCATACTCCTTGCTATATTTCCTCTTTTTTCCTTTTACCTCTCCCATATCAACAAATATATTTATTGATTTTAAGCTTAATAAATATTAGCTTGGCTCTAACCTTATCCTAAAATACCAATTTTCACTTAAAAATAAAAAGAAGAGTTAGGAGCTATTGCCCCATCTGATTTGAATAGCTAGAGTATCTTCTTCTAAATCCTGCAATAATTCAAATGGTATATATGGTTCTCCTGCTTCCCAATCATTTCTTTCAACTATTGGAGTATATCTCATTGTTTGAGTTTTTTTTTCAGTTTTTTTAACCAACTCATATATTGGTTCATTTCTTAATTCAGGATTTATTTCGATCTCATCTTGAGTATATTTTCTTTTATTTTCAAATTCTTCTGGATTTCCAATCAAAACTGTAATTTTTTCAGGAACGGGTTCAGGCGTCCGCCATTTTTCAATATATATCTTAAACTCTATACCATTAATATCTGCAATCCATCTCCACTTTCTATCTGTTTCTTTATTAAAAGCTAATATTTCTTTCATACGCCTCCCTAAAAATATGTAACAAACAATCATATATGAATGTATTTATCGTTTTAAATTTCTTTTAAAAATCAATATGTTGCACCTAAAATAATAAAAATATCTAATATATTACAAAATTTGGGAGGTAAGTAAAAATGGTAATATCTAAAAAAACCGAAAAGAATTTAGAAGAATCCATGAGAAGATCATCAGTCGCAGAACTACATCGATCTGGAACTGAAATTAGAAAAGCAGAATTAGAACGATTTGCATTGCAAGCAAACATATTGAAGGGTATTGCAGAAGGGCATTATGCTACTCTAACGAGTCCTGGCGGATTGAAAAGTCCGATGGATGATTTTACAAAATTATTGGAAGCTGAAGAAGATGATGATGTCATCAAGGGATTAATGAATCTATCATTAAGTTTTCCTCAACATATGAGCATAATGGAACAAATAGAACAATTACTGCAATATGTAAATAAACTTAAAAACAAACTAGAAACTGAAGGCGCTTATTTTACATTTCCAGAATTTACAATAGGAATACCTACCAGGGATATGGCAAAAATACAATTACGAGGAGCAATCGGTTTCTTAGATGGAATAATTACAGCATCGAAAGATAGAAAACATTGATTCACCAAAGGAGAAAATATTGAATGGAATTTCTAGATTTTATTTTTGGAGTGGTTATTACAATTAGTGGAGTCATAACTGTAGAAACAATAATTGAATACTATAAGGATAAAAAACAAAGGAGGAAATTGATTACATCCTTGGATCTTGAGATTTCAGGTAATATCGATATTGCAAATTATAATTTAAAAAACTTGGAAAAAAAAGAAAATACTAATCATCTTTTATTTGGAACGGATTCTTATTCATTATTTAAATTATCTATCACTCCAAAAATTATTCAATTTATTGGAGATAGATCAATATCATTACTATACCTTGGTTATATGTTTTGCAATGAATTTAATCGCAGATTTTCTGCAATTCCAAAACAATTAGCAGGATTTGACGAAAAAGATTGCTTTGAAGCTATCAAACATAGTTTTGAACAAGTTTCGAAAAATCTAAAAAAAAACTAATAGATTTTAATTTTTGATTTATTTCATAAAAAACATTGTATAAAACCTAATTTACATAGTAAAATTATTGATATGGATTTTAAGTGTCGCAGGTGGATTTTTTAACATCAGAGAAATAAGTCTCATATAAGAGGATACCATTTAGAACGTGGAATAACACTTGTTATTGGATTGCTCAATTTCATAGATATTACCGCAACAACTTGGCAAAGATAATATATCATTTAATAATTCAATTATGAGTGATTTAATGGTAAAATCTGGTGGCTCTACTGAAGATACTGTTACAGATTTGTTAGCAGATTATCTTAGGCAAAAAGACATTGACGCTAGGACACAAATTTCGGTTTCCCTTAAAGAAACCAGAAGACAGCCAGATTTAGAAATAAGAGATGGAGGAAAATTTTTTGGAGAGGCAGAATGGGAGAAAAGCAAGTGGTTAGGATTAGCTCAAGCAAGGGATTTTGGATTAAGCGCTTATGCCACAGGTTCCTTTCTTATTACATATGATGAAAGACTTGCTGATGTGATTAAACAGACCAGATTGACAAAAGAAATTGATTATGAGGTTTTATTTTCTGGTTACAAATTTTCATGCATTTTTATGATAAGGGATAGACAAACTGATATTAGGAAATTAACTATTAAACAGATTCCCAATTGGATTAAAGAAAACATAGAATTACAACCTCCCAAGATCGACTCTAGAGAGATAATTAATACATTAAGACAAGGGGTTGATTTACTTAGACCTAAGGTCGAAGAAATCGAGAATATATTAGAACTCTTTAAAAGCGTACTCGGTTCAACTGATATTGAAAGCGAAAAAGAAATAGATAAAAAAATCGCTCAAGTGGCAAGAAATGCAGCTGCATATTTATTGTTAAATCAAATTGTTTTCTATAGAATTTTAGCTGAGCAAAAAGGATATGAGAAAATCATACCTGAGAATATCAATAGCCCAAGGGATTTTATTGATTATTTTAGCAGAGTAGAAGATTATACACCTGTATTTGGTTTACATGTTGCTTCTCGGTTTATAGATGAACCCAGCACTTTAGACATATTGAGAACTGTAGTGAAAGCTGTAGATGCATTAAAACCAGAGCATATAGGATTTGGTGTTCTAGGTACAATTTATCATACATTTATTCCAATAGATGATAGAAAACCTGTTGCTGCATATTATACATTAGAAGAAGCAGCAAAGATTCTAGCGTATTTATCTATTGATAATTACAAGGCAAAAGTCATTGACCCTGCTTGTGGAAGTGGAACGTTATTGGGTGCAGCATATTCCAGAAAAAAAGAGTTGTATCATGATGTGTTTATTGAGAAGTTGCATAAGAAATTTTTAGAGGAGGATATAACTGGCGTGGACATTATGCCTTTTGCTGCTCATTTATCAGTTATTAATCTTGCTTTGAAGTCTACTGAATATGAATCAGATAGATTGAATATTGCTATATGGGATTCTACAACATTAAAACCTGGGAAGGAATTGAAGCCTTTGGCTGAAATTCCAATTGAGGCGAGAAAGCAAAGGCGTATAGTTGATTTTGAAAAAACAATATCCAAAAAAGAGAAGGTTTCTGTTGGTTCTGTTAAAATGGATGCAAAACCAGGGGAAATAATACATCTAAATAAGGTGGACACTGTTATAATGAATCCTCCTTTTACTAGACAAGAAACAATAACCAAATTCAGTGAAACTTACAAATCAAGATTAGAAAAGAATTTTTTATCGAGGAAACATCTTCTTCATGGTAGAATGAGCTATTGCTCCTATTTTTTATTCTTGGCAGATAAATTTCTTGATGTTAAAGGGAGGATTGCAGCAGTTCTTCCTGCAACTGTTTTAATGAAAGAGTCGGATTTCGGTATTCGTAAGATGCTTATGGATGAATATGGTCTCGATTACATTATTTTAAGAAGTGATGCGCCAAATTTTTCTGAGGATACCGATTTAAGAGAGATTTTATTAGTTGCACAAAAGGGAAAAAAGATAGATAATATAAATTATGTTATTTTAAGGAATATAGATATTCATCCTTCAAAAATAAAAAAGGCTGTTAGCAAATTAGAAATTGGAATGGAGTCAGATTTTGGTGAATATCTTATTCGAAATATACCTATAAGTGAGTTGGATAGAAACAATTTATTCAAACTAATTTCAGTTCAAAATTTTGATTTATTTAAGATTCTTGAATCCGTTGAAAAAGGTAATTATATATGTTCTATAAATAAGTCAAGTGTATCTGTAACCAGAGGAGTCGAAGGAGGCAAAAGGGCAATAATTTTCCCTAAGTTCTCGATTAATGAAAAAGGTGCTCCTTACTTAAAGAAAAAAGATGTTTGGATATTCAAGAAACAAACCAAAGGTACAATAGTTGTACAACACAGATTTATAAGGAATGAATTTGAAATCCCGATCAATTCGATATTACCTAATTTGAGACGTATTTCTGGAAGGGATAAAATTGATGTATCAAAGTTAAAAGAATATTTATTAACTGATTCCTTTGATGAAATAGATTCATTTCTAAATATGGTAGAAGAAAATGAAATACCATCAGATTGGAAAAGCTATTTGTTAAGACGGAAATCGCATCTTTGTTTTGTTTGTAGGTTTGATATGGGAGCACCTGGAACACATCATCTTGGTTTTTATTCGGATGTAGAAAGAGTATTTCCTGGAGTTACATGGGTTTTAAAAGATTTAACCAAAGATAATGCAAAAATAGTTTCTCTCTGGTTGAATAGTTCATTTAACGTTTTACAAGTCCTAGTTAATAGGATGCCTACACGGGGAACATGGATGGAATTTACTGGTTACCTATTGAATGATTTTAAGGTTCTTGATCCTAAGAAGTTGAAAAAAAAAGAAAAAGAAGATTTACTAAAAGTTTTCAATAAAATCTCTAAACTGGAGTTTCCTAGCATAGTTGAACAATTAGCAATGAATGTAAATATCAAAGATATGAAAAAGAAAGAAAGTAAGGCATTTGAAGAAACTTATAGTTTTGTTAAAGATAAAGTTGGAATTGGTTTTGCTCCAAGGAGAGAAATTGATACAGCTATTCTTAAAGTGTTAGGTTTTAAAAGAAAAGATATTAACGCAGTGTTAGATCAGTTATATATATCGCTACTGAGAGAACTGAAAATTCTTACTGATATGATGAAAGCAAGACCATACGAGTCCTAATTCTTTTTGACCCCATAAACCTCAAAATTCGAAATGTTTATATATTCGACCAATTAGCTTTTGACTAATGAGTCAGACCCTAATGTTATAACATCCGGTATGCATGGAATCGTGGTGGAACATCGGCCATTTTAGGGTATCCTCATTAAATTCACTGTTTAATTCCCAAACATAAATTGTCGATCTATCTTTACGCTCCTTTGTTTCTAGATCTACATCCCAATCAGAACTAGCAATAATTTCCACCTTCCCATCATTATCAATATCAGCGATAGTCGCGCTAGCCTGCGCATCAACATCTGTAACCTTCGGAAACCCATCAATCAAGGTTCCATCAAAGTTCCAAGCATAAACTCCCCCATCTTCTGAATACCATGGCACAACACCATTTCCCGCGGTAGTTACAACATCAGGTATGCCATCATCGTTAATATCACCAACAATCGGAGCACGCCAATCAACCCAACTTGTTTGTTGAGGCCATCCGGGAAGCATGTTTCCTTGATAATCAAGAACATAAGTATAGAGGGGATTCTCTGTTTTACTTATAACTATCTCTAGATAACCATTATTGTCAAAATCCGCTAGAGCCGGAGACGCCGAAAATTTTTTATCTATCAATTGTGGCCAACCAGTAAAATTGTTCCCATATCTATCTATTACATAGACTGCTTTTGAGGCAGTAATAACTATTTCATTAATTCCATCATTATTCAAATCACCAATAGCTGGTGCTTGGGAAATAAAAAATCTATCAATGTCAAAGGGAAATCCATTTAAAAGAGACCCATTTAAGTTGTAAACTAATATTCTTCCGTCGACATGCCATGTTTCTTCAGGATTAGAAGGATCATCAAACACGTTTCTATTAGCAGCGACTACAATCTCCATATCTAAGTCGTCATCAAAGTTACCAATTGCAGGTATACCCTCATTACCAGCGACATACATATTTCCATCAGGTCCTTCATAATCATAGCACATCTGAGGCCAACCACTCAGTACATTACCATAAATATCAAACACAGTGATATTTACACCACACCTACCTCCTTGATTATTGATTGCTTGATATTTTTTTACAATTTCTATGTTTCCATCGTTATCTAAATCATAAACAATACATTCTTGGCTCCATTGCGGCTCACAAGAATTTACTTGATTGATTCGTCTAAGAAAGCTGCCATTGTGGTAATAAATATAAATTCCATATTTCCCGTTAACGAAAATCTCCTGGTATCCATTATTATCTATATCAGCAATCGTCGGTGGCCCTAAATTACCCCCAGGAAGATCCTCGTTATCTACAGTAACAGGCCATCCATCAACCAAGGATCCATCTGGGTTAAATGCATATATTTTCGTTGGATTTCCCCCAATATAAACAACTATTTCCATGTCCCCATCGTTGTTAATGTCACTGACAACTGGTTCTACGTAACCAGCCCAGTAATTACGATGCCAATTGATCCTCTGCGGCCACCCCTCTTTTAACGTCGGATCAAGATAGATATTTTTGATATACATTTTTACCTTTTTATCAAGAAATGGGAGGGGAGCTATCTTCTCCATAAAACAGAGAGGGATACTCAGGAGGTTATGTGTTGGGGCTATGTTTTTGTAATTCCCTTGAACTGGCACATTGACAGCTCTACTAAAATGAGTGGTTACCCTCAATGTGAAGAAATCAGATTCTGTTATATGACTGGTATCCCATATGGCAACGATATCATCTTCAATAGGTGATTTACCGTTGTTAGTAAGGGTTATACCTGTTGTATGCCATTTTTTTGGTTCTCTTCCCTTTCCATATTCAATATTATAATATTTGAATTTTTCACCTTTAATGGTCCCATTGATAATAATAGTATCACCAGCTCTAAAAACATCATTATTTAATGGATGATTAAAATAGATAGTATATTTAACAAGTATTGAAGAAGTCTTATGGTCTAGATTTATGGTACCTAGTTGGTCTTTATTATCTATCATGAGATTATCATTACAGAATCTAACTCTTTGAGGAAATAGAAATTCTTTAACAATTTCATCATTTACAATGATTTCTTTATCTATCATAGAAGCATCGTTTTTATCCAATATTATTCCTGTGGTGGGAAGAATCGTGGATACCATGAACAATATAGTCACTGCAAATATAATCCTTTTTCGATATATTTTCCACTTAACCAATTTTGTAACCCTCCCTTGTATATTAAAATAATATACGATGGTGTATTTAAATGATTCTCTCCCGGAATAATAGATTATTCTGGTTAAAAAATCACGGTTTTAGATAATTAGCCATTCCTATTACCAGCTTATTGGGTTAAATAAGAAATCGATTTTTCACCTCTGCTGCAGATGGATTATTTTTCTCACCGATCCCCCACAATATATTAGTTTGGTTTATGGAGAATAAAATTAAATAATAAAGGGGGAAAACAGTTGAAAAGGGTGTTTTTCGGTTTTCCCCCCCGTTTCTTATCTTTTGTATCGTTCCTTTTTCCTAGGTATGACAAACACGTATCTCAACTTGAGAACAGTACAGCGTGAACTGGGACATACCATTAGTTTTTACTTCCACATCACAATCAAGATTATCTACGTCGTACCAATTCCACTCTTCAGGTGCTCTCTCATCATCTGTTATGTTAAACCAGGGTGACCACGCTGCGGTAGTAGAAATGTCAGTAAACTCGTAATTGCTTCCATCAAGCGACCCACCAAACACAGGTCGTAAAATAAGGACACGTTTATTGTTAGAATAATATGCTTTTGCTCTGATCCATACGCTTTTTATTGTACCAGATTCATTCTCACCGCACGTATTGTCATCCAATAGCTCTACATCGCCATTAATAGTTGATGAAGCATAGTTATTAACGCTTAAATCCGTCATATAGGATGGATTTGTTTCCCATACTTCAGCAGGACCTTCTGAAACATAGCTGTCAAATGTGAAAAATTTCCACTTTCGGGCTTTTAATACCAGCCAAGCTGTATCGATAACCTCACCATTGTAACTTAGATTAATTGATACATTATGCTCATCAGTATCACCTGGCCATTCGTACGACATATTTTCAACATATATGTTGCCTCCAGCTGGAACAACTATATTTTCTTCTCTTATCAAAAATGTTCCATCGAAAAACCACTCCACCATTACAGTGACATTATAATATTCTTGATTGCTTAATTGTGCCTTAAACCATTCAATAGTATTTTTATCTACTGGTGTAGAATCACACCATATACCTGCAATAGCTACATTGGGAGGATCATCTGCTTTAACCGTTTGAGAGATCATCAGAGGATTCACCAGTATTAACAGTGTTACTATTATGCTACCATAAACGAATTTCTTTTTCATATTTCTCCTCTTCCTTGACCCTCCGAGAATAAGGTTCCTTTTAGCATAATTCCGTCTCGGTCGTTATAATCTACTTTCAAATCAATGTGATCTCGAGAGAGACTAATTTTCCAAATTAATGTCATTTCTTTGCTCCCCTTAATAAAATATTTTCATTTTTTCTTACTAAATAAAAGCTCTTAAATATAATGGGAAAATAGGAGCAGAATATAGGTAAAAATAGTGGGAAAGTAGGAATTAGCACTATTTAATGAGATTTTTACACCATGAATTTAAAATCGAAATTATAATTCCATTTTTTTAAAAAGCATTCAGAAAAGAATCTGGATGGACGGACATAGACAGCAAACTTTATCATCAAGAAAAAAATTATTTATAATAAAAAATATTAATAATCAGGCAAAATTGCCTGATTCGAGGTAATTATTATCGATTTTGTTCATATTAAAACGTTATCGTGAACTCGTACGTTGCCACCAACTCGGTTTCATCATCACACTTCAGGATATTGCCATCGGGATCCCTGAACGCAACATAAATTCGATAGGTACCGTTTCCATATGATGAAAGAGATGACGTGTTAACCAGACCGTTGAAAATCGTATCCAATGCAAGAATATGCTGGGATGATGTATTTGGGTCATCCCAATGGATAGTCCTTGGTGTAGTCTCATTGATGGTATCATTAGCGACAATCCAAGTACTACTCGAAGTATTGTAGTACTGGACCTGGATCAACAGGTATCCCTTGATACTGGTGGATCCGGTATTCTTTATCTTCGATTGATAACCGGTATAGAACTTGAACACATCACTTATATTATATGAAGCCCCGTCACTGACGTTTACCTTCCAGTACCACCATTTTCCACTCTCCGTCGCATTCGAGAAAATCTGGCGATAGGTGCCATTGCCAACACTGTTGTTCGTACCGAATATCTGCCACGAGCCGCTACTGTTACTGAGCCAGCTGATATCCATCGTGTTTCCAGCAGGATGCGTGACGGTGATATTCAACGTCGGAGTAAGTGATACTCCAGTACTTCCGTCAGCAGGATACGGATTGGATATCTGTGCTCCCAGATCGTATACGACCCGTATCTCCACTTTCGAACAATACAGCATGAACATGGGACCACCAGGGATAAATTCTGCAATTACTTCACAATCCAGGTTAACGATATCGGCCCAATCCCAACTTCCCGGTGCCTGAGCATCATTTGTTATATCAAACCATGGCGACCAACCAGCCGTAGAAGTCGCCTCATAAGGATATTCGCTCCCGAGGTTAATTCCACCGAATACAGGCCGCAATATGATATCACGCTGATTACTTGAATAGTATCCATACGCTCTCAGTTCCACCTTTGTAATATTACCAAGATTGGTCCCGGAGCACGTATTACCGTTACACCGTTCAAGATCGCCATCAATGGTAGTCGATGCATATGTGGACGTGTTTCCATCGACCATGTTGGCGGGATTTGTAGCCCAGGCTTGATTGGTATCATAACTGTTGAAATAATACGTTGCCGTTGACACCTTCCTACCATAAACATCCAAGATCGTCATAGGTGTGGGGAGTTTTCCAAACATGAGATAATTATCACCACCCATGCCCTCCGTATCCGTGATGCTGATGTTGACGTATCTCCCTACGGTATCCGTTATATCAACTTCAGCCCAGGTGCTCGTATCCTGCCAAGTGGTAATTCCCGTATGAACCGCTGATGCCCAGTAGGTGGGATCATCACTGATATAGATATCAACGGATGTCGGGTCATCCGATGTATCAGAACGTCCCCGTATCTTTTTGATATTGTACGTTTCATTGAGATCGATGACAAGCCAGTGACTCTCGTTGACCATATGTGTCCATACACCTATTCCATTCAACGCACCCCACGGGTTATCAGGCCACGTATGCCCGCATGACGAATGATAATTCCATCCGTTCACACCAAGCCATTTATCGCTGTCAAGCCAATTCATCATCGTATACTTCTCCTGACCCACAGCAAGGGTGCCTATCTTGATGAACAAGGTGACCGGTGCATTATACTGACCTGTTCTACTCTTTACCTTGAGGATATAATCCAGCGTATGATTCCATCTGAGATAAAGGGTTCTCTTGAGATACTCATCTTCGTTATGGCCTTCCAGATAAAACGTAGTGTTGTA
>JABAOC010011618.1_pt1 | contig 17187 bp, 11 predicted proteins | sample 7062161 | NCBI WGS metagenome assembly JABAOC01 (sample SAMN14538625, study PRJNA623070) | marine sediment metagenome | biome: marine biome [ENVO:00000428]; feature: marine pelagic biome [ENVO:01000023]; material: deep marine sediment [ENVO:00002113] | place: India: Gulf of Khambhat ... | reverse complement strand
CCTGTATCTTTATGCTCTGTTCCTTGCCCGACCCCATATCCTTGGCCGAGACATGAACGATGCCGTTGGCGTCGATGTCAAAGGTAACCTCAATCTGCGGCATTCCGCGCGGTGCAGGCGGGATTCCCACCAGATCAAACCGTCCCAAAGTACGGTTGTCGATGGCCATGTCTCGCTCACCTTGGAGCACGTGGATGCTGACCGCGGTCTGATTGTCCGCCGCTGTGGAGAATATCTGGCTTTTCTTGGTCGGTATGGTGGTATTTCTCTCAATAAGCCTGGTCATCACGGCACCCAGAGTCTCTATGCCCAGAGACAGCGGGGTCACGTCCAGAAGAAGCACGTCCTTCACCTCTCCGGAAAGCACACCGGCCTGTATGGCAGCGCCGACTGCGACCACCTCATCCGGATTGACTCCTTTATGCGGTTCCTTGCCGAAAAGGCTTTGGACTACTTCCTGCACTTTGGGCATGCGCGTCTGTCCGCCTACCAGGATTACCTCGTCGACATCTGAAGCCTGAAGCTTGGCATCTGCTATGGCCCTTTTACACGGCCCTACCGTCCTCTGAACCAGATCGTCCACCAATTGCTCCAGCTTGGCTCGGGAGAGAGTCAGATCCAGGTGCCTGGGGCCGCTGGCATCGGCTGTGATAAAAGGCAGGTTGATGTTGGTCTGCATGGTAGTGGAAAGCTCACACTTGGCTTTCTCCGCGGCTTCTTTCAGTCTCTGAAGCGCCATGCGATCCTTGGTCAGATCTATGCCGTATTGCTTCTTGAACTCGTCTGCTATCCAGTCTATTATCCTCTGGTCGAAATCGTCTCCTCCCAGATGAGTGTCTCCGTTGGTGGACCTGACCTCGAAGACTCCCTCTCCCAGCTCCAGAATGGAAATGTCGAACGTTCCGCCGCCCAGATCGAAGACGGCTATCTTTTCATCCTTTTTCTTCTCCAGTCCATAGGCCAATGATGCGGCGGTGGGTTCGTTGATTATCCTCAATACCTCCAGCCCGGCGATCTTCCCCGCGTCCTTGGTAGCTTGCCTTTGAGAGTCATTGAAATAAGCAGGCACGGTTATTACCGCCTGGGTGACCTTCTCGCCCAGGTACTGCTCGGCGGTGTTCTTCATGGACTGCAACACCATGGCGGATATCTCCGGGGGAGAGTATTCTTTATCCCCGATCTTCACCCGAACGTCACCGTTGGGAGCCTCAACGATCTTAAAGGGAACAATCTTTTCCTCTGCTTCCACCTCGTTGTGCTTTCTCCCCATAAATCGTTTGATGGAGAACACCGTATTCTCCGGGTTGGTTATGGCCTGTCTTTTCGCCACCTGGCCAACCAACCTTTCACCTGTCTTGGTGAAAGCCACCACCGAGGGCGTGGTTCTCATTCCCTCGGGATTAGGTATAACCTTAGCCTCGCCCGCTTCCATGACCGCTACACATGAATTAGTAGTCCCTAAGTCTATTCCGATAACTTTTGGCATTTATCTTTACCTCCTGAGAGCGATTATCTTGAACGCCGCGGTCCCCGCCTCCTGCAGACGCGACATCTATTGTCGACTGTATCCGTGCGTCATCGATCCTGAGTTCGTCACGGACACCTTGTCCGTGACCCTATCAAGGTAGCGGACGAGGCCTTCGTCATCAAGTTGGAGCTAATCATCTCCGCCCGCGTCTTCTTCGTCTTCCTGTTTGGGCTTTCCCTTCGAAACCACCACTTTCGAAGGTCTCAGCAATTTCTCATTCAGCATATATCCCTTGCAGACTTCATCTGCCACGATCCCCTCTTCGTGCTGGTCGCTCTCGCACTGAGTGACAGCCTCGTGGTAGTTGGGATCGAATGGCTTACATACCGCCTCTATCTCCTTGAGGCCCTCTTTTTCCAGAAGCTCTTTCAGATGAGTGTAAATCAGTTCCACGCCTTTGCGGAAGCTCTCATAATCATTGGAGCTTTTTGCAGCATCCAGCGCGCGCTCGAAGTTGTCCAGTGCGTCCAGAAGCTTGAGGATCAAATTTTCGTTGGCGTTCTGGCAGAGATACTCGAACTCCCTGGCAGTTCGTTTTCTGTAGTTGTCGTACTCAGCCGCCAATCTCAGCAGCCGATCTTCCAGCTCCCTGATCTTCTCCTCACTTTGGGCCAACTTTTCTTCAGGACTGGCCTTCGCTTCTGGTTCGGCTTCTTTTTTCTCCTCCTTCTCTGCCGCCTCCTGCTGCACCTGTTGCTTTTCTTCCTCTTCTTGCGTCTTTTCCTTCTTATGCTTTGCTTTGCTCAACTTGGATCATCCCTCCTATTGTATCTGAATCCGCAGCCTTCCTCTATTTTGAAAGAACGTCGCCCAAAAGCCTGGCAGCATATTCCACCATTGAGACCAGCTTGGAGTATCTCATACGGGTGGGCCCTATAATTCCGATGGTACCGCTGACCTTTCCGGCCCTGTAGGGGGACGTCACCAGGCTGCATGACTGCATCCCGCCGCTCTCGATCTCCTTTCCGATGGTGATGGTGATCCCCTCTTTGATTCCCTTGGCAGAGACAAGCTCCGCCAACAGCTTTTTCTCCTCCAAGACCTCGATCAGGCTTCTCAGTTTCTCCCTATCCTTGAATTCGGGCTGATCAACGATGTTGGTGGTTCCCCCCACGTGCATCTGGTCCGGCTCGATCAGATTCAGAAGGTTGTCGGCCGAATCCAAGAACAGCTTTATCAGCTTCGGGTCGGCATCAGACGTCTCCTTCAGCCTCACATCGATGGAGTCCTTGATCTCCCCCAGGGTCAACCCGGCCAGCCTCTCGTTCAGCACCCTGGCTGTTCTTTCCACCTCCTCGGTCTCTATAGAGGATTCTGCTTCCAGAACTATGGACCTGACCAGACCGTGCTTGATGGCCAACACCACCAGTATCTTCTTCTCCGCCACCGGAATCAGGTTCACTCCGGTGAGAACGCCCTGGTCAAACCTCGGAGCGATGGTGACGCCCAACTGCCTGGAGACCGTAGCCAACACCCTGGCAGTTTGCTCAAGTATGTCCTGCACCGCGGCATAATCTGCGCAGATCTCCCTTCTGATCTGGTCTTCCTCGGAGGCGGTGAGCGCTTCTCTCCCCATCATGCTGTCGACATATAGCCTGTATCCTTTGTCGGTAGGAACCCTGCCGGCTGAGGTATGAGGCTGAGAGATCAATCCCATCTCCTCCAAATCCTGCATGGTGTTCCTGATGGTGGCAGGACTTATTCCCAGCCTGTATTTCTGCGATATGGCCCTGGAGCCAACCGGCTCGGCAGTGGCAACATAGTGGTTGATCAAGGATTGAAGAACCTGCCTCTCTCTATCCGTCAGATTATCAAAAGCCATGATTTGCCCGATAACATTTTTACTTGCAACGCATTAGCACGAACCTGGCACTCTCTCCACGCGAGTGCTAACCGACAGCAAAATACCCTCACCCCGGCTGGTTGTCAAGCAGATTTGGCATATCACCTCATTTAGAGATTCATAGCACATATTCGCAGCAAATGGTCACTTCATTTGAGCCTTTGTGCGAATCTGCGCCCGCGATACGACACCGTCTGTGAGGTTTGCCTCAAATGGCCTGCGACCAGAACCTGACTTGAGTCGGGTTCCGGTCTTCAGTGCGATTAGGTGATTGACTTTTGCCTGTTGCCTCTTTAATTTCGCCTTCAACGGACGGGTTTGTGTTGACTATCGAGACAATGATCAGTAGAGGGATATCATACAGAAAGGTGATCTCGGCCAGCCGCAGAGTGGACTTGCTGACTTTCTATCCGGATTACATGATCGAGCGGCTAGAGGAGATCGGCCCGGAGAACATACACACTCTGGTCATCTGGACCAAGAACCCGAAAAACATGCTGGCTCATTCTGGGTTGAGGAAGATGCTGGAAGAAATCGGTCAGGTTTACGTCCTGCTCACTGTTACCGGCTTGGGTGGCACGGCCCTGGAGCCCTACGCCCCGGCAAGAGACGAAGCCTTTGCCCAGCTACCTCCGGTTATTGAGTTCATCGGAGCCCCCGAAAGGCTGGCCGTCCGTTATGATCCTTTGGTTGACGTGATATACCGGGACGAATCTCGTATTTCAAACATCGACACGGGCCTGTTTGAAGACGTCCTGCATCGCGCTCACGGTTTGGGAATCAAAAGAGTCATAGTCTCCTACCTTACGGTTTACCAAAAGGTGGAAAAGAGGCTCGGACAAAACGGATTTCGAATCATGGAGCATCCCGTTGAAGAGATAGCCGATTTCATCAAGGAGCAGTTGATTCCACGGACCGAGAAATCGGGAATAGAGCTTTCCACATGCGTGCGGCCGGATTTAACCGCCAGAGGCTGTATCGACGGAGAGACCTTGATGAGACTTCATCCGGCCCAGGAGCCCTGCTCAGCAGCAAAAGACAAAAGCCAGAGGGATGCCTGCAACTGCACCAAATCCATTGACATAGGGCAGTGGTTCGCCTGTTATCACAACTGTCTCTACTGCTACGGCAATCCCACCAGGAGGTGAAATCATCCATTAGCAAGTTTTGACGAAAGTTGTGCTGTTATCGGAGTAAATTCGTCGTTTTTTGCCGTAGCCGCCTGCGACCCTCGTAATAACTTATAATGCAACGAATTAGGAAACAAGACTGGAGTCGTCTCCTTCTACCTGGCCGCAGGAAACTGCGGCGAACTTCTTCATGGCGCTGTGTCCGCTTTCGTGCAATGGGTGAAGCCCAACAAAATCAACACGTTAAACCCGCAGGCCAAGGCAGCCTGCCACCGAACAACTTTGGCATGGATTTTGTAGTAAGTTCTAAGCGTCATTCCCTTTCTTCACTTCTAACTCCCCTGAGGCTTTGTTCGCCATCTTGAGGGCGGGCGGACAAAGCTTCATTTTTTATGTGAGTTTTGCCCTCCGGATCAAGCAAGAAGCTGTCAACGGATTAGACGGATGCAGGGATTCGAACAAGGATTGCATCCGTGAAATCCGCTGAATCCCTTGAAAGTCTGGTTTTCAGACCTGCCCCTCCGTCGAGGGAAGTGGTATTTCGGTCAAACCCCCTACTTCTGTCCTCTGCCCTTTGGGTAAGGAATGTAGGAAGACAGATAACGCTCTTCACTTCTGCCTCAGGGCCCGGTCAAACGCCGTCCAAAAAGGATCCACTCTGGGGTGCTCCAGATGCCTTTCGCGATTTCCCTCAACCAACAGAATCCCTTTCTCCTCTGGTATCACCTCCCCCACAACAGAGGAAGCGATTTGTTTTTTGGCCAGCTTCCCGACCACCTGCTCGGCCTTGTCCTCCTTACAGGTGATAATCAGCGTCCCCTCGGAGATGGAGCTGTACGGATCCATTCCGAACTTGGAGCATATTTTGTCCACCTCATCCAATACAATTATCTTGTCTTTCTCTATCCTCATGCCTACTTTCGACGCTTTGGCGATTTCATAGAGTCCGCCCCAGACTCCGCATTCGGTAGCATCGTGCATGGCGGTGACCCCCTTTTCTCTCGTCCCCACCTCCACGGCGGTCAAGGCGTCATCCACGACCGACATCTGCCAGAATATCTTCTCCGCCCTCCGGCTGAAATCCTCTCCGAGGTACTCTGTTATCCTGTTCTTGAACGCCACGGCAAAGATGCCTGTGGCCTCGATGGCCGCTCCCTTGGTGATGATGACCTTATCCCCGACTCGCGCCATTTCGGGAGAGACGTATTTCGACTTGTCCCCTATACAGATCACCGTGGCGCCTCCCACCATGGGGTAATTGCATCCGTGATACCTGGCAGTGTGCCCACTGATGATGCTCATCTCCATCTTTCGCGACTCATCACTTATCACCTGCCACACCGTGCTGAGTTCCTGCTTGGTCATACTCAAGGGGAGATTCAGGTCTATGGACAGGTAGGTTGGTGCCAGACCCGAGGTCACCGCATCTGATGCCAGGATATGGATGGCAAACCAGGCGGCCCGTTCAAAGCCGTATTCCGGCACTATGAAGACCGGATCGGTGGTGGTAACCATGACCTTGCCCCCTCCTATGTCTACCACTCCTGTATCAACCCCGTGTCTTGGTCCAACCAGAATCAGATCGGATTTAGCGCCGAGATTGGGATAAATCAGTTCATCAAAAATCTCCGGGGAGATCTTCCCCACATCTGGAAGCCGGTTCTCGGACATCTCTGCTCCTTTCCAACGAAAAAACCGTTGCCCTGATCTGGAAGGACAACGGCAAGCCTTCAGTGTCTCCCTACGCTGGGATTACCCAGATCAGGTTCCAAGGGTATTATCTCAGGCTGCCCTCGTTTTGAAGAGGGCAACCACCCCTGACTATGTCTTCTCTCAGTCTAATCTACGAAAGACCGGGCCTTAGTTGACAATACTTTCTGGGAGGCCGACTCGGGCCCCCAGCCGTCGGCATGGACTATGACAGCTTTCACACCAAGAGTGCGCCTGATCGAGCAGTTTTTTCTAAGAACCGAACCGGGTCGTGTCGATCCATAATTTAGAGGTGTGCGTCCTGTTCACCTCCGTTGTCTGATGATATGAGCTGGTTTTCTCCAACAGGCACAAGGCAAAGGACTAAATCATGGTTGCTGACACCAAACCAGATTACGAGCATGCGTTAAAGGAAATAAACGGGGCCATCCGCAGGCTGGAAATGTATCCCTCGGGGCATCCTGCAGCCGTGCGCGCCGTGGAGAGGTCCTACTCTGCGCTTCGGGAGGTTTTTCGAAGTGATCCGCAACTGGTCATCAGCCGGGTGGAAAGGAAGATTGTAGTCAATCAGAAACCAATAGCAGATATGGAGCTTCTCAAGAGGTTGCTGGCGGAGTTCGAACACCAGAACATCGGTAGCATCACCATAACGAATGACCTGACCCAGGAGGAGTTGAGTACCTTCCTGAGCTTCCTGGTCAGACCACCTGACCGGGGGGCGCAAGCGGCAAGTCTGACTGAATTGATCGAAAAGAGCAAACTCGGTTCGGTAAAGGTGGACCAGCTCAGATACGAGTTGGTGACCGAGGATGAGGTGGTGGTGAAATCGGAAGTGGTGGAGGGAGCGGATCTTAAGACCCAACTCTCAGGCGTCATCAGAGAGAATCCCGACCTTATGAGAGACGTGATTTCAGCCGAGACGGGCGAGAAGGGCGCCGCTCGCGAACCGGCTGCAGGTCTCAGAACACATAGCGCAAAAGAAGGCTCGGGACGGCCCACCGAGGAGCTAAGCGACGAGGATGTCCTCAGGCTCTTGGCATCAAGTCTCGAGCACCGTCTCAAGGAAGCGAAGGACGGCAGCTTGGCGCTAAACGAGGTGGTGCAACTGGCCAACAGTCTGCTTAAGGAGAGGAAAAAAACAAAACTTCTGCCCAGGATCAAGAAGATGTTGAAAGACAGAGCGCTGGCTGATGAGGATCAGCTGGATCTTTTGTTCGATGATAAATGGCTGAAGAGCCAGGAATTGCTGGACGAACTGGTGGCAATGATCGAGAAACTGGGAAGTGAAGAGCCTGACGTCGAAAGACTCAACTTCCTGTGGCGGAGGGTGGCCAGCTCCGATGCCAGCGATATCAAGTCTTTTGTCCTGGACAAGCTGCTTTCCAAGCTCGACTCCGAGGACGATCACACTCGCGGTCTCGTCGCCGCCGCGCTTGAAACAGCGTCGGGCANNTTCAATATTGGAGTCCCTCAGGGAACGCCTGTGTCAGAAGTTGAAGGACCAGCCCCGCACGTCCGGCTTTCTAAGGGACTGCTGTGGCTCCCTGAGGAAGATATTCCTGGAGACCATTCGGCGGGGGAAGTTCGGGGAGGCACACCAGCAGCTAGTGCAGTTAAGAAACCACCTGAACGAGGCTGCGTCCGCTTCTCCAGACGTCAAGCAGGCAGTTGAAGATTTCGTTCGTGCGGTCAGCGACGATTCTGCTCTCGACATCCTCATCTCCAGTCTAAAAAAAGGCCTTGACCCCCAGGATGTGAAGATTGTGGAAAGGATCTTAGAGTCATTGGACGGAGATAAGGTAGCGCACAAGCTTCTGGATACCTTCACGGCGAGAGAGAGGGCCGTCAGGATGAGCGCACTGAGGGTGATGAGCCGCCTGGGAAAAAGCTCCGTGGCCGCCTTCTCTGCGCTGGTGTCCGATCCTGCCGTCCTGGCACGAAAGCGGCAAGACGGGCCACTGATGAAGGAGATCTGGTACAAGATGCGAAACGTCATTTACGTTCTGGGAAACATCCCGGATGAGGGAAGTCTTCAACTCCTCTCCAAACTGAGCCGGGATCCGGACAGGAAGGTGAGACTGGAAGTTACCAGCGCCCTGGAGAAGATCGCCAAACCGCAGTCGGTGGAAGCGCTGGTGGCCCTTCTGGACGACCCGGATGATGAGATCCGCACACGCGTCATCGCCTCGCTGGCAACACTCGGCGACCGCAGCTGCCTTGAGCGCCTGAAGCAGCATATCAGACACAATCATAAGGACGGTCCGGCCGCCATCGCTGCCGTGGGCAAGATCGGAGGAGAGGAATCGACTGATTTCCTGCTGAACCTGCTCTGGGAAACCAGCCCGGCAACATCCGCTCTGCCATCAAAACAGAAGGACGAGATCAGGGTGGCCGGTCTGAATGCGCTGTCCAAAATCGGGTCGCCCCGGCTAACAAGTGAGATCGAAAGATTCGTAACACATAGGAGAGGAGGCCTCAGAGGTCTTCTGGTGAGAGACAAGGTGATGGAGGCGGCTGATCGGGCGCTGAAGGCGATAAGAAACAAGGACAAAGGCGGTACCGCCGGTAACCCGAGAAAAACCACGGCGGGGAGCTGAGTGTGAAACCCGGGCAAGGGTGTGCGCTGCGGGTGAAACCAACATGATTTCGACCTGTCGAAGTCCACGGTTATTCCCACAAAGGACCAGCAACCGTTTTCCTGCGGGCAAGGTCTTATAATCCTGGAGCGAACCGGAATTCCTCCTCTGCGCCTTTCACTCAAGATACTGGTAGACACTGGCCTGCCATGCCGGATCAACCGATCACATGGCAAAGCGGAAGCGGGTCCGTGACCCTGGAAGATTGATTTTTAGGCCAGAACTTGTGCCTCAGATAAGATGAAGAGATCTGCCCTCCTGATAGCCTTTATTTTCATGCTGGCTGGCTCCGCGCAGGCTCAATACTACTTCGGCAAGAACAAGATACAGTACACAGATTTTGACTGGCGGGTGTTGACCACTCAGCATTTCGAGGTCTATTTCCACGTCGAGGAGGAGGAGATTGCCCAGATAGCTGCCAGATGCGCGGAGGATAGCTACCGGTTTTTGGAGAACAAGTTCAACCATCGCATAGTGAAGAAGATTCCCTTAATCATCTACAGCTCGCCCAACTATTTTGCCCAGACCAACATCATCCCTTCCCTTCTGCCGGAGAGCGTGGCCGGCTTTACCGAATATATGAAGGGGCGTATGGTCATTCCCTTCGACGGTTCCTACTCTGATTTTGCCCGGGTCATCCGGCACGAGATGGTCCACACTTTCGTTGCGCACAAGATTCGCTACGTGATGAAAACGCATCGCAGGTACAATTACAGCGGCCTGCCTCTATGGTTTGAAGAGGGTCTGGCTGAGCATTGGTCCGGAGATTGTGACAGCGAAGCAAACATGATGATCAAAGACCTTGTCATCTCCGGCAGATTCGTCAAGCTGGAGAACATCTACCAGATTCACGGAAGCTATCTGATGTACAAGGTCGGGGAGGCGTTTTGTTCTTATCTCGAAAAAACTTACGGAGATGACAGGATAAGCCTGCTCTTTGAGAACCATGGGAAGGTAAAGAACTTCAGAGAAGCCTTCGAGCTGACTTTCAACCGCAGGCTGAGTGAGGTGTGGGAGGAATGGGAGTATTCACTGAAGAAGAAATACTACCCCGATATACAGAACCGAGATCTCCCCGCGCGGGCCTCCACCCAACTTACCTTTGACGGGATAAACATAAAGCCGGAGCCGGTTCTCCTGTCGGACGAGGAGTGGGTGGTCTTCAAATCCAACAGGCTGGGATATTCTTCCATCCTCATGATGTCCCCCGAGGGTGAGAGGGAGAAACTGGTCACTTTGATCAAAGGAGAGAGATCTCCTCAATTTGAGTCCCTTCACTTGCTCAAGAGCAAGATCGAGGTGTCTCATGACGGAAAGATAGCTTTTGCGTCCAAAAGCAACGAAAAGGATGTGCTGCACGTTTACGATATTCCGCAGAGAAAGATAGTTCATACCAGAAGTTTCTCAGAGCTGATCGAGCTTTCCTCCCCCACCTGGTCGCCGGATGGGGAGAGACTCATTTTCGTCGGCGTGAGCAAGGACGGTTACTCCGACCTGTACTTGTACCATCTGGAGAATCAATCTCTCACCAGGCTTACCCACGACATCTATGAGGACAAAGCTCCCAGCTGGTCACCCGACGGCGAGCGCATAGCTTTCGTCTCCGATCGAGGCCCGGGGGGAAACGAGGGGCGTCTGAACCTTTATCTCTTGACCCTTCCGCAAAACGAGATCATCGCCTTAACCCGGGGAAGTCACCAGGATCTGGCGCCGGACTGGTCTGCGGATGGGCGGCAACTGGTTTTCTCATCAGACCGGAACGGCTCGTACGACCTTTACTTGCTGTCGTTCACCGCGGGGGGCGACTCCTGCGAGATAAGCCGACTCACCTCTCTTCTGACCGGAGCATTCGATCCCAGCTTCTCCCCGGACGGCCGAACGGTTTTCTTCAGCGCCTACGAGGGATACAGCTTTCAGATACACAAGACGAGCTTAGACAGCACGCAGCTTCGAGGCGCCGAGCCGTCGTCCGAGCCTAAGCCGGCACTTCTATCCGCCGCCAATCCCTCCTGGAAACCCAGGAGGTTGGATGGGGCTCGTCAGAGCGGCTCGGCCAAGTACAAGAATCGATTCTCCTTTGACATCGCCCAGTCGGTGATAGCTTACGATGCGGTCTACGGCACCGTAGGGGGATTTCAGGCGGCCTTTACCGACATGCTGGGTAATCATCAGTATTTCGTCCTTCTGGGCAACAATGCCAGGTCTACGGACGACTTTCTCTCCAGCTTCAATTTCGGCGTAACGTACGTCAACCGAGCCCATCGACTTAATTACGGGTACGGACTTTACCATCTCAAGGACGAGTACTTCGATGAGGATCTAGGCTTCTACGACGAAAGACAATACGGAGGGCTGGCCCTGGCCAGCTATCCCTGGTCCAAGTTCAAACGGATAGACGCCAGCTTCTTTTTGCGTCAGTCCGATCGGGACCTTTACCTGGAGAACAGAAAGAGAAAGGCGTTTCTCTCCACCGGCTATCTATCTTGGATTCTGGACACCAGCATCTGGGATTACGTGGGCCCTATCGACGGAACCAGGCTCAATCTCACCCTGGGGCTGACTCTGAACCTGAACGACGGAGAAGCGTACAATAGGCTGGCTCTTTTCGATTTGAGAAAGTATATCAGAATCAGAAAGAACAGCTGTTATGCCTTCAGGTTCATGGGCTTCACCTCGCACGGAAAGGAGCCTCAGGGATTGTATCTGGGAGGCAGCTGGTCCTTGAGAGGCTACGACCGGAGGGCATTCTATGGAAGACACCTGATTCTTATAAACAACGAGTTAAGGTATCCTCTGATCGACAACCTTTCCATAGGCTTCCCCTTCGGAAAGATGGCCTTCCACGCCATAAGGGGTGCTCTGTTCTTCGACGCAGGGAATGCCTGGCAGGAAGAATTCGACCAGCTTTACGGAAGCTTCGGAATCGGTGCCAGGATAAGTCTGGGCTACGTCATGGTTCTTCGCTTCGACATCTCCCGGACCACTGACTTCAGGAAAATCAGCAAGAGAACGGATTTTGACTTCTTCTTCGGATGGAACTTCTGATGAGGGGAAACCTGTTTGGCCTCCTGTTAGTGTCCCTTTCGCTGGTATCCTGTTCCAGTGCCTTCAGATCTAAGGGCCCGGTTCGCTTCGACCTGCCCGGCTGGAGCCACTTCCGGGGCGACGATCAGAACACCGCCTGTATGTCTTCGCAAGCCGTCCTGCCCAACAAGCTTCTGTGGAAGCACGACTTTCACAAGCCTATGAAATCGTCGCCTATCATCGTGGGCAGGATTGTGGTAATCGGCGCCCCGGACAAAAGGGTGCACTTCCTCGACGCCCTTTCCGGAAAGCATCTGGGCGTTCATAAGACAGCGTCGACCGTCTCCACTTCAGCCAGCAGCGCTGGCTCCAGGGTCTACTTCGGGCTGCAGCGGGGAAAAGAAACTCTGGTTGGATTTGATATGGAGACCGGGAAGGCAGTGTGGAAGAGAAGCGTGGGAGACGTATCCTCGTCTCCCCAGCTGTGTGGCGGCAAAATCTTTGTGGGATCAAGCTCAGGCATTCTCTGGGCCCTGGACCAAGGGAGCGGAGAGGAGCTTTGGAGATTCGAAACTTCCGCTCCCGTCCTTTCCACTCCGGCCTGCCACGAGTCTCCTGCGGCCAGCGCGGGCGGCGAAGTGATCTACTTCGGATCGACCGACGGCAGCCTGCGTGCTTTGACCGGTGACGGCGGCCAGATGATCTGGTCATTCGACGCAAAAGAGGGCATTTACTCCTCTCCGGCCGTGAAGAACGGAAGGGTGTTCTTCGGCTCGGCGAACGGGGAGGTGTATGGCGTGAATCTGAAGGATGGTTCGCCCGAGTGGAGCTTCAAGACCGGGGCGGACGTGTACTCCTCTCCCGCGGTGGCCGACAACCTGGTTTATGTCGGGTCAAACGACTACTTCATGTATGCGCTGAATCAGGCAAGCGGCGAACTGGTGTGGAGATTCGAAACAGGAGGGCTGGTTCGCTCCTCCCCGGTTGCCGTGGGCGATAAGCTCTTCTTCGGGTCTTATGACGGTTGTTTTTACGTTCTGGATCGTTTCGCCGGAAAGCTCCTGTGGAAATATCAAACCAAGGGAATGATCTCTTCCTCCCCCGCCTATTATGACGGAAAGGTGTACCTGGCTTCGGAGGATGGCTACCTGTATTGTTTTGGGCCCTAGTCAACCGGTTTGACCACTGCGGCCCGCCTTGCCGATATTTCGGTCTACGGAAATCCCGGCATGTGCGGCCCATTTCACCGAAGGGGCAAAAAGCTCTTGCCAACGCGGCGACCCAGCACCATTTTGTGGGAAGTTCGATTCGTCGTTTGGTATCACATGGCGCTGAGCATCCGGTCGCCCGGGAGCACCGGCCGGCGCACGAATTGAGGCAAGAAACCAAAATCGTGAGGCCATATGATTCTGCTTCTGGTCATGGATGGATTGGGGCTCGATCTTCGAGAAGAAGGAAATGCCGTGGCCTTGGCCTCGAAGGCCAATCTTGATGAAATCTTTGCCAGGTACCCTTACACCACCCTGGGCGCATCTGGGCTGGACGTGGGCCTGCCTGAGGGACAGATGGGTAACAGCGAGGTGGGGCATCTTAATCTGGGCGCCGGCAGGATCGTGTACCAGGAGATCACCCGGATCGATAAGGCCATCCAGGAAAAGACGTTTTTCGAGAATAGCGCACTGATAGAAGGGATGGAGAAGGTGAGGCAGCGAAACTCGAGTTTGCATCTGATGGGCCTGGTCTCCGACGGATGCGTACACAGNNAGAGAGTCTTTGTGCACGCGTTCCTGGACGGACGGGACACCTCACCCACCGGAGGGGCAGGCTATGTCCGAGAGCTGCTGGACAAATTCAAGGAATTCGGCGTGGGCCAATTGGCCACGGTGGCGGGCAGGTACTATGCCATGGACAGGGACAAGAGATGGGACAGGGTGGAAAAAGCCTACCGGGCCATGGTCCACGGGAAAGGGAATCGTGCAAAGGATGCGATCAGTGCCATCAGAGAGTCGTATAGCCGCAATGTCACAGACGAATTCATGATTCCCACGGTGATCACCCCAGACAGAAATCCCGATGACGGAAGGATCCGAAAGGGAGACGTGGGGATATTCTTCAATTTCCGGGCAGACCGTGCCCGCGAGCTTTCCCACGCATTGACCGATCCGGATTTCAGAGAATTCTCCCGGCCTGAGAATCCGGGCATCGACCTGATCAGCATGACGCTTCACGACAAGGAACTTGAAAGCCGGGTCGCCTTCCCCCCAGTGAGGCTGAACAACATCCTGGGGGAGGTGCTCAGCAAGAACGGCAAGAGGCAGCTTCGCATCGCGGAAACGGAGAAATATGCGCATGTCACCTTCTTCTTCAACGGCGGAGTGGAGCAGCCTTTCGACGGAGAAGACAGGATCCTGATTCACTCCCCCAAGGTGGCCACGTATGATTTAAAGCCGGAGATGAGCGCATTTGAGGTCACGGAGAGGGTGGTGGAGGAGATCAGATCCAATAAGTACGATTTCATCCTCCTTAACTACGCGAATCCGGACATGGTGGGCCATACCGGAGTTCTTTCCGCGGCCATTAAAGCTGTCGAGGCGGTGGACAAGTGCGTGGGCCAGGTCATAACCGCAGTCAAGGAGGNNGTGCCCGTTGCTCTGGTCATGGACGATTTCAAGGGGAGGTTACGACAAGATGGAAGGCTGGCTGACGTGGCTCCTACCATCCTGCGTCTGATGCACGTAGAAAAGCCAGGGGAGATGGAAGGAGAGGATCTGATAATATAGAAAGTGGCCGCTGCCGTTAAAGTGTGCGAGCCGGCTTTCGTATCCGACAGCCGCTGCCGCGCGCGGAGCCAACAAGGAGATCAAAATCCGTGAAGGAAGAAATCAAGAACATACTGTGGGTGGATGACGAGATCGATCAGCTCAAATCGCACATAATATTCCTGGAGGGGCGGGGCTACAAGGTCACCGGAGCATCCAACGGAGATGACGCGGTGGCCCTGGTGGAGAGCAGAGACTTCGATCTGGTCCTGCTGGATGAGATGATGCCGGGAAAGGACGGTTTGACCACCCTGGAGGAGATCAAGGAAAAAAGCCCCCATCTGCCGGTGATAATGGTGACCAAATCCGAAGAGGAAAACCTGATGGATCAGGCCATTGGCAGGAAGATAGACGATTATCTCACCAAGCCGGTCAATCCCAGCCAGATACTTTCCGCCGCCAAGAAGATTCTTGACACCAGGAGAATCAGGGTGGAAAGGTTGGCGCAGGACTATGCCCGGGCCTCCTCCAAGATAAGATCCGCACTTTTCGGAGCTCTGGGCTGGACGGAGTGGATCGACATCCACCGCACCTTGTCCGAATGGGATCTGGAGATAGACAACTTCGGTGATGCGGACTTGCGGCAGACTCATCAAGGACAAAGAAGGGAGTGCAACGTTGAGTTTGGAAAATACGTAGAGGGCATCTACTCAAAGTGGCTGGCCGCAAAGGACGCTCCTCCTCTCTCCATCGACGTGGCCAAAAGGCACCTATTTCCACTTCTATCGCGCAGGATGCGGACGGTCTTCATAGTGATGGATTGCATGCGGCTCGACCAGTGGATGTCCATCGAGCCGCTTCTGGACGAGTATTTTCACATCCAGAGGGATTATTACTACTCCATTCTGCCCACCGCCACCCCCTACGCGCGCAACGCCGTGTTCAGCGGTCTTTTCCCTTCAGATCTGGCCCACAAGTATCCGGAGCTGTGGAAAGCCGGAACCCGTGACGACTCCAGCCGAAACAGGTACGAACATCAGCTTCTTGACGATCAGCTGAGAAAGATGGGAGTCCGGCTCAAATCCGATAGCAAGTACGTCAAGGTCTTGGATGCCAGGGAAGGAGATCAGCTGGCCAAGAAGATCTCCTCGTACAGGAACACCCCTTTGCTCTCCGTCGTTTTCAACTTCCTGGACATCCTGGCCCACGGCAGATCGCAGTCGGACATCCTGAAGGAAATGACCCCTGATGAGTCGGCCTACCGGTCGCTCACCAGACCGTGGTTCTTGCACTCCTCCCTGTTCAAGATCCTGCAGTATCTCTCAACACAGGACTGCACCCTGGTTTTGACCACCGATCACGGAAGCGTGTGGGGAACTCGCGGAACCATAGCCCGGGGCAAGAGGGATACTTCCACCAATTTGAGATATAAGTATGGAGACAACCTGAACTGTAATCCCAAAGAGGCGCTTTTGATCAAGGATCCCGTGGAGTATCGATTGCCCCGCTATACCATCGCCACCACCTACATCATAGCCAAAGAGGACTATTACTTCGTCTACCCCACAAAATACAGCGAGTACGAGAAGGAGTACAAAAACAGCTTCCAGCATGGCGGCGTCTCCCTGGAGGAGATGATCCTGCCGGTGATAACCATGACCCCCCGAAGATAGGCGCACTCATCCTGTCCAGCATCCGCCTCTCCTCAGGGGAGAGACGGTTCCTCGACAGGTTCCAACTTTCCGGGCCAAAGCCTCCGCCCAACTCTCCGCGTATCAGCTCCGTCGTGGCATCTCTTCGAGTTCTCGACAGCGGGCTTTTACAGAGCGACAGGCTAACTTGACGATTCTTGACGGCCCGCCCAAGACCCGGTCTCCACGGAACGCAGCCTTATTGATACAGGATGGAAACAGGCTAAGCCGCCCTTGAGTCAGACTTCCACTGAATCGTTGTCCCCGTCACGGGCGGCCCCCGGGCCATCTGTTGGCACAGGGCCGAGCGATTTTCGATTTGACAAGATGCCACCATTTGTTTAGTTTGGTTTCGTCGCCATGTGACGGTATCAAGAAATAAGGAGACGCTATGAGTTCGGGAAAGACCTCTCGAAGGGCGCTTGACATGCCCCCTTCCCCTATAAGGAAGTTGGTCCCCTTTGCTGACGAGGCAAAAAGAAAGGGGATAAAGATCTATCATTTGAACATAGGACAGCCAGACATACCTACACCGCCTGAGTTCATGAATGCCGTCAGGAACTACCAGGAGGAGGTGCTGGCGTACGGTCATTCCAAAGGCAGCCGGGAGTTTCTCTCCGCACTTGTGGAATATTACGGCAGACAGGGCACACAGGTCAGCCAGGCGGACATCCAGGTGACCACCGGCGGGAGCGAGGCTATCATCTTCGCCATGATCTGTGTGGCGGACGCGGGAGACGAGATAATAGTATTCGAACCGTTCTACACCAACTACAACGGTTTTGCCCGGATGGCCAACGTAAAGCTGGTTCCGGTGACCCTTCAGGCGGAGACCGGCTTTCATCTCCCTTCCAGAGAGCAGATAG
>JABAOC010008089.1_pt4 | contig 17187 bp, 19 predicted proteins | sample 7062161 | NCBI WGS metagenome assembly JABAOC01 (sample SAMN14538625, study PRJNA623070) | marine sediment metagenome | biome: marine biome [ENVO:00000428]; feature: marine pelagic biome [ENVO:01000023]; material: deep marine sediment [ENVO:00002113] | place: India: Gulf of Khambhat ... | reverse complement strand
GAGAAGAACGTCGTCCTAGTCCCAGACATCCTCGCGAACGCGGGCGGTGTCACAACTAGCTACTTCGAATGGGTTCAAAATCTGACAAGAGAACACTGGAGCCTCGATGAAGTGAACTTGAAACTTGAAAGAATTATGGTAAGAGCCTTCAACGAAGTGACCAAAACCATGAAAAATGAAAAGACAAGCATGCGAACCGCTGCGCTGCTTCTGGGCGTTGGACGGGTCGGGGAAGCGATAAAGACACTTGGACTCTGGCCCTAGCCTAGTCGCAGAGCGACCAATTCAACACCCTTGCTTCATTCAGGCCTGCATCACCAGCCAACATGACACAGAACACCTGAAATACCAACGCAACCTATCTCTGGTCAACTGTTGCAGCTGGATGGGCTTTTTCTCATCTTCCAGTTACATCAGAACAAGATACCCACTTCGAGGAAACCAACAAAAAAAAGTATAGTGCTGCCGACAGCCTAAGGGCTTTAGATCGGCAGCGTCACCGATTTTCCCTATGAAACAGTTACGAGGCCTTCAGAAAGCTGGTGTTCGATGGGCCATCCAACTGTGTCTTTTGGCGCTTCCAAGTATCTCAGTGTGGCGAGTTTGTGGACGTAGAAGCCAAGAGAGGAACTTCCTTCAGCTTTACCTTCAAAAGTAAACTGAATCAGTTCAACGTTGCCATCTTGTGGCTGTGTCCCAGCGACCCAGAACAAATGTTCAATCTGGCCTGAAATAAATTTCCAATGGGGAGTTTCAGCTCCAACATATTCAACGACTGATCTATCGAACTTCAGTCCAACTTCATATCCCCAAAGGTCCTTCACGTCGTCAACCCTCAAGGTTACTGTGAAGATTTCGCCAACTTTGATGTCTGGTTTGTCCGGATCGAAATACAAAGTACATTCTGGTTGATCAAACTGTGTGTCTGTGTCAGCAAGAGCACGTCTATAGGTAGAGTACACCGAAGCACTCGCCATGAGCACAACAAAAAGACCCAGTGCAGCTACGCTCTTCATTTTCCATAGGTCAAGCGTCTTTGTTTCCCTCCTTTTTATGATCGAGGTGCCAATGCACCACGAATGAAACTGAGAAAGCGGTTTATTTAAGACTTGGCTTAGGAAAGGCCACCTACACTCTCGAAAACATTGACCTGTTTTCGCACTCGGGATTCCACAAAGAGAAAATCAGAGTAGCCAGTGATTGTTCCCGACACTTTCAGGTCATAAGAACTGCTGCGCAAAATGGTGAGGATTTGGTCATCGTCAACAGGACTCACTGCATAGTAGACTGCAGTGGCGCCAGGAAGTATTTCTTCTCCTACGTCAACTGCCACTCCGCCAATATCGTTGTTCTCAACGAAGAACCTAATGTCAATTCTCTCAACAACCAATCGGAAACCCCCTGAATTTTCCAAGGTGAAGGTGATATTCAACTCAACTTCGTCAGGTTCGACCAATGGATAGGAAACCGAATCCAACTCGAAAGTTTCTAGTGATCGGATCAGAGAGGCAACTAGAACATTGTTCATGTACACTTGGATTGCCGCAGTAGCCAGGAGCGTTGCTATGATCACTATTGCTGCGATGCGTATGAGTCTCTTTCGACGCAGTTTCTTCTCTTCAATCAAGATCTAGCTCCCTTCGTAGCCGTAGAACTGGGCTATTGCAACGATGTCAAAGATGCTGATTTGGTTGTCACAATTAACATCAAAGTTTGGGTCAAACCCGGGGTCACCCAGCTGAGAGTCATAAGCTATTGCTATAGCAACGATGTCGAAGATGTCGACATCCCTGTCTGAATCAAAATCACCAGGATGAACAACCCTCATGTCTTCATATAAAAGACTATTGTCGAGAGTGTTGGTTTCACCGTCCAACCAATCTGCAGTCACATTTAATGTGTATTCTTCATATTCAATAGCATCCATTGCATTCCATGTGAAGGTGACATTGACTGATTGATCCTCTGCCACGTATACTTGGGTTCTGTTGATGTCGCTATTGTTTGTGTAGAGAGTGATATTGAGATTGGTGGGTAGATTTCCATTGTTCATCACCGTTACAGTCATGCCAAGGCAAGATCCTGGGAAGATTATAGTTTTCCAGGGTATCAGTGTAGTGATGACCACATCATAGATGGGTTCTATCACTAATGTGATGATTCCGTCATCGAATCTATTGTTGTCTGTTCTGTCTTCACCATCCAAGATGGTGGCATTTGCCCAGATGAAATAGCCTCCTATAGACAAACCAGTTGTATTCCAGTGGAACATCAAGTCGACTTCAGCTGCCGGCGTGAAATCGGAGACTGCCTGAGCGTCAATTATCGTGTTGTTATAGTTGATGGTGACGTTGAAACCTGGAATAGTGATTGTGCCGTTGTTCAACACAGCTACTGCAATATCGATCTGGTCGCCAACAAATGCACTGGTGGGAGATGGCGTGACGTCTACAACTGCTAGGTCATAGAAGATGTTGCCAAAGTATCCACTCTCGACTGAATGCGGAATTGACTCGCCGTTCGAATTGGAAATGGCGCTCTTCGAGATGTCTAAGGTATCTTCCCCATACTCGAGCACTACAAATGTGATCTCGAATACAGCACCACTGCCATTGAATGATGGAGCAGGATATAGTGAGCTGGCTGCAACCCAATATGATCCCGCTGTGGTATTCACCTGGTTTGCCACCAGGAACGTTTGTTCATGCAAGACTCCCCCGGGGTAGTCTTCTACTGGAATCTTCAACAGGTGAGAAGAATAGCTCAATAGTGAAGCGTTCCATCTCAAGATGATGTCAAAGCCGTACAGATCTGTGACATTTGAGATTCTCAGTTCCACAGTGAAGTTGGTTGAGGGAATGAGTGTAGTATCCTCAATGAGTGCAGGTTCAATATGAACCTTCGTTTCACTCATGGGTGTAAGGTTCAAACTGGTTTCAGCTGGTTGATCTAGTTCAAACCCGAAGACCGTTGTCGACATACAAAGAAATAGCAAAACTACAATACTGGATCTCATGCCAAGCCCACTGGGTTAAGAGTTGGGCGAGCATTTATTCCTTATGGAAATGAGTCTGCATGACTGCATTGCTGAGTATACGCACGTGTTTTCGCCAGGAAGAAAGGCCTGAGATGAGGGGCTTATCCTGAGCTGCTCGAAATACTGTGGTGTGCCTTGCTATTGTTCTTCCGTTGCAGTAACGTAGAAGCTTTCGATCACTCTTGTGGGTTCGATTCTCAGACATTGTATGACGCTGCGGCATCCGAAGCATTCATCTGGGAATCGACTGGCCTTCGGTAGAGTTGTGAGATAGCCTACGTAGTGAGGGCACTCTCTACTCCCTGCGTCTTGTTTTTTCTGAGGATGCGTGTCTTCAGCACTCTTGACAGATTGTAGAGGTGTGGAAGCCGTCTTCGTTTTTCTTGGAGTTTGCTTTTTCAAGAAAGTGGTGATTTTCGCGTCCGCTGTGGGTTCCAGCTTGAGTAGAAGATTGAAGTAGAGAATCAAGGATAGTGTAACAATCGTGAAGAGAATAAGAAAGACTCCATCGAGCAACATCATTCTGTTTCTACCTTCCTTGATTATTGAATATAGATTTGATGATGTTAGAATTCATACAACAGATCCAGGTAGGAGCCTCTGAATCTTAGTGTACACTATTCTTCCTTCTGCTTGACTCAATGAGAGCCTAAGGAAAGAAAAGGAGGAGATTTTACATCTCGACGTCAACACTGATTTCGATTACGGCTGTCTGATCAGCAGCTGCTGTTGCATTCGCCATCGTTTGGACAACGATCGAATATTCCTGGTTTGCATCTATCTGTGCGAAACCAGTTTGAGATGGGGCAGTCCAGCTGACTCCATTGGATGTGTAGTTCAAAGATATGCTAGTTGAAGTCTGAAGCGTGAAGTTGATGAACACGAAATTCGCGGCATTGCCAACCAACGAAACGGGTGTCAACCTGACGAAGTGGTTCGTGCTAGTGTTGTTGTTCCTCACCCTGAGAGGATCATCATACGTCATAGTGATGTTTGGATAAGCTTTGAGATCAGCTAACGTTGCGCTCTTGTTGTCATTGAAGATCGTTAGTCCTGCAGTTGCATTATCTAGGCCTTCCACAAAGTAGATGTCGTTCGCAGCTGTAGTGACAGTGGAAGCGACGTCTAACGAGTAGTAGACAGCTGCAGTTGCTGAAAGAACGAAAATCGATATCATGGCTAGAATAAGCATCTTGGCAGACTTGGTAAACACTCGACCCATTCATTCTCACCTCCTCAAACCCTTATTCGCTAGACGCGTCCGTATGTCTGGACTCAGTACCAGGGGGATTGTCACACCAAGACCTAAGGCACTGAATAGTATGGCCACTGGGAAGAGATACAACTCCATGATCTGACCGACGTAGCTGGAAACAAAGAAGGCTGTAGTCAAGATTGATGGAAAGACTACTGTTCCTGAGAAAATCTTGGCGAGAGTCCACTTCTTCTGAACTACTGCTAGGTAAGCATTGGCAGCAATCAGATTGGAGAGTGCCACAACCAAATAGATGAAGCAGTACCAAAAGCGCATCTGATCGCCGAACAGCATGAGAAATTCCTTGCTTATTAGAATGTGGACGTATCCGCCTATCGCTGCTACTTGGAAAATGTATGGTAAGGCTTTCGGGAAGTGGTCATCTAGCAGGCAGGTCAGTAGGCTCATGGCAACGAAGATGTCAACACCCAAGAAAGCGAAGAACTCAGGCAACAAAGCAAACGGCAATCTAACCTGCCTCATCCAGCGGCTGCACATCAAGTGCTCTCAGACATTATTTAAAAAATATGAATTGAGAATAAGTAATCCGAGGAGATCGAGGCATCATTGAGAAGGCGATTCTGTCTGTCGCAGGATGCAGGTAGAGGCTTGTTTGAAGCTTTTAATAAAGGGGTCACTATCTAATCCGTGTCTATGGAACGGCTTGAATGGGGTACGTGAATGAGTTTCGAGATGTGGGCAGAGAAATATCGTCCTAGATCATTGGCACAGATGGTGAATCAGAAAGAGATTGTTGAACGTCTAGCGAGCTTCGCCAAGTCAAGAAACGTGCCGCACTGTATCTTTGCAGGTCCTCCAGGGACTGGGAAGACAACTGCAGCTCTGTGCTTGGCTCATGACTTGTATGGTGATGCTTACAGAGAGCACTTAATGGAGCTGAACGCGAGTGATGAGCGCGGTATAAATGTGGTTCGTCAAACAGTGAAGACGTTTGCTCGTGTGCGGACGCTTGGTGAAATCCCCTTCAAAATCCTCATCCTAGATGAGGCAGACAACATGACTGGTGATGCACAGCAAGCTCTGAGACGGACTATGGAACGATATACGGAAACTTGCCGGTTCATTCTGATAGCGAATTACAGTGGGAGAATCATAGAGCCGATTCAGAGCCGCTGTGCTCCATTTCGCTTCAAACACCTCATGAGAGGTGCACAAGATGAGTATCTCATGCAGATTGCAGAGAAAGAAGGCATAAACCTGTTGAGAGACGGGTTGGATGCGATTTTCGATGTTTGTGAAGGAGATTTGCGGAAGGCTATCAACTCACTGCAGGCAGGTGCGTCAATTGGGAAACCGGTGAGCTCTGAGATTGTTTACTCTGTGGTTGGACGCGCCAATCCAACGGATGTCAGAGGGATGATTGAAACGGCGGTCAAGGGGGATTTCATAGAGGCCAGAAAGAAACTTCGTGAGATGATTACGAAATATGGAGTAGCTGGAACGGACATAGTAAAACAGGTTCATCTGGAGCTCTTTCGTCTGGACATACCGGAATCCTGGAAAGCCAAACTGGCGGATGCGGTAGGAGAAGTTGATTTTCGCCTCACTGAAGGAGCCAATGAGGAAGTTCAGCTGAGCGCTCTATTGGCAAAACTCACTGAGGCAGGTCACGAATAGAAGGGTGGCTAGCTCTCAGTGCATGTTGCGTGGACTTTCAAACACAAGCCCAAGACTGTGACGGATATCATCGGAAATCCGGAGGCTTTACGCCTCCTGAGTGACTGGTTGAAATCCTGGATCAAAGGAATCCCCAGCCAGAAAGCAGCCTTCCTACATGGTCCAGCCGGTGTGGGCAAAACTGTTTCAGTTGAAGCCTTGACCAATGATCTTGGCATGGAGCTTGTGGAAAAAAACGCTAGCGACTACCGAACACAGGAGCAGATCAAGTCCTTCGCTGGACTCGCCTCTCAATACAGCAGCTTCTCTGGAAGAGGGCGCGTAGTCCTACTGGATGAGATGGATGGGGTATATGGAACTGTGGACAGAGGGGGGATCCCTGCCATCATCCAAGTTATCAGAGAAACTCGCTGCCCCATCGTGCTGATAGCCAATGATTACTGGAACAAACGATTCGTCGCCTTCAGGGACAAGAAGAAATACCTCATTATCGAGTTTAAGAAACCTCCACTAGGAAGCGTTGCCCAGCTCCTGCACAGAATCTGTGTCAAGGAAGGGATTGTTGCTGATGAAGAAGCCGTGAAGTTCATCGCACGACGTAACCAGGGTGATGTGCGATCGGCTGTAACTGACTTGCAAGCCTTCACTCAAGGAAAGAAGACTCTCACATTCGATGACGTTGAATGGATTGCTCATAGAGATCGCAAGGACGTCATTTTCAGTGTTTTGCGTCTGGTTCTTTATGCAAAGAGCTGCAGGGCTGCGAAGCAGGCAGTGGATATGGCTGACACCGATCTAGAAATGCTTTTTGAATGGATATATGAAAACACTCCACACCATTTCAACGTTCCATGTGAGCTCTCCAATGCCATGGAAGCGTTGGCGAGAGCAGATTTGTACAGGGCACGAATCCGACGAACTAGGAACTGGAAGCTAACCCGCTACTTTGTTGATCTCATGACTGCTGGAGTAGCTATGGCGAGAAACGAATCAAGGCCCAGTGGATGGATACCGTTCAGGTTTCCGCAAAGAATGAGGATGTTGTCCACTGGTCGATCTGAGAGGTTGATGAAAGGGAATATTGGGAGAAAGATAGGAAGAAGAATGCACGTGTCGATATCTTCGGGTGTGAATGATGTTATACCTTATTTGAGGGTGATCTTCGAGCACAACCCTACAATGGGAGCTGGACTGGCTAGATGGTTGGATTTCAATGAAGAAGAAGTTGGCTATTTAGCTGGAAGCAAGAGACAGATGAAGCTAATCTTGAAATCGGCGGACTAGCGGATCTCGGTAAGCCTGAATGCGTGCATACGCAGAGCGGTCTCAGTTCGTGGAAGCTAGTTCGATTGTCTCACGGTCGCTGTTCTGTAGAAGGGAATCCTGTTTCGGCAAGTATCGGAGAAAAGCTCTCTCAATTGCTGGTTGGTTGCTCCCTGTCTCATGGGGGTCAACACGTCAATCAGATTCGAGTTCAGCATGAGGCAGGGCTTCAGTTTTCCGTCGCTTGTCAGCCGCAGTCTTGTGCAATGACTGCAGAACTCTGAGTTTTCAGTTGGTCGAATGACTTCCACAACCCCTTCAGGCAGATGATACACACGTCTGTTCTGCATGTCCGATCGAGCCTCAACACGCAGGGCGCGTTTCGCAAAATCCATCTCAACGTTTTCAAGCGGGTAATGGTGGAGATTGTAGTAGGCTTCGGTCAGATTGATGGCCTCCAACTCTATGAGCTGCAAGAGGGCATGACTCTTTCTCGCAAACGCAATCATTCCGGGAATCTCGTCTTCATTCCATCTCCTAAGAACTAGCATGTTCAATTTCACAGGATGCAACTCTGCGTCAATCGCTGCTTTGATCCCACGCAATACATGTCGGAGGGCCCCTCCCATCAATTTCGTGTAGATGCGTGGGTTTAGAGATGGCAGACTTATGTTGACTCTCATCAATCCGCTGCCTCGCAAATCCTTGGCCGTTGGTGCCAAGAGAGTTCCATTGCTGGTCATCGACAGATCCTCAACGCCTGGCAAACTGGCGATGCCACTCACAATCTTCAACAGGTCTCTTCGGAGCAGAGGTTCGCCACCGGTGAGTTTTATCTTCTTTATATCCAGGTCAATGGCAACTTTCGCCAAGCGGATGATCTCCTCTGCAGTCATTTCTACAGGTTGCCCACTAGGATCTGTCGATTGGCCTTCTCGATGGCAATAAGGACACTGAAAATTGCAGCGTTGAGTTATTGAGATTCGCAGGTTCAGGACCGGACGACCAAACCCATCTGTGATCATGGCATTTCCCGAGAATGCTTTACGATGTGACCTGCTTCAGGCAATATAAGCTTGTCGAAGCAGAGTCGCACTGCGTCCAGACTTCCAGGAATGCAGAAAACCGCTTTGCCCCGAGCAAGCCCGGCCATCGCTCGGCTCAGAATGGCAGCCGACCCAATGCTATCATAGCTGAGTTGACGAAACAACTCGCCAAATCCGGGTAGAATCTTGGAGAGCATGGGAGTGACGGTTTCTATTGTCACATCCTTCGGGGCAATTCCAGTCCCACCACAGAAAACTACAGCATCGACGGTTTCGTCTTGCAAAGCGTCAGCAAGAGCATTCTCAATNNGTCCAGAAATTCTGTGGCCATGTTCAATGAGTTTGCGAACAATCAAGTCGCCTGAAGGATCGCCCATGTGCTCTCCTGCTTCTTTTTGGGCAAATCGAGAGGTGCTGCACGTAACCAGAACGAAGCCAAGTTGCTTTGGCGCGTGAATCTTGTGCTGGCGGGACGATTCACTCAACACTTCTTCACCTTGCGTCGGACTCTCACATCTGTGATGACCGTAGCGGGATATTGTCCTCCAGCATCTTTCTCGTACTGCTTCGTCATGTCCCACACAGTCAAGAGGGCGACAGATACGGCCGTCAACGCCTCCATTTCTACTCCTGTTTTCCCGAATGCTTTCACCGTTGCTTCAACGACGACTCGTGAATCCAACGTTTCGATTTTGACAGTCACGGTTGATACAGCCAGCGGATGACAAAAAGGTATGATTTCACTCGTCTTCTTCGCTGCCAAGATCCCTGCAACCTTTGCGACACTGAGAACATCACCCTTCTCAACCTTGTTCTCCTTGATTAGTCGCAGCGTTTCCCGTGACAGCTGAATCTCCCCTCTGGCGGTTGCTTCACGGAAAACATCCGGTTTCTCACTTATGTCAACCATACTCATCTCAAGACTTCCTTCACGGTGATGTTGATCTGCTGTCTTGCTCCCAAACGTCCATCAACTCCTTTATGGCTCTTGTCTTGGCATTGGAGTCATTGAAGCGGTAGATGCGAATACGCCCAAAGGATTTGTGTCTTATCAACCCAGCTTCCTCAAGCACTTGCAGGTGTTCATTGGTCGTCGTGTAATTCAAGCCTGCCCGTCTCGCTATTTCCGAAATGTTTAGTTCCTCTATTTCAGAGAGAATACGTAGAATTCTGACTCTTCCTCGTGAGGAGAAAGCGTCCTCAACCATGATCACGCGTAGCCCCTCTTGGCATGGCGTTGCAGGCTTTCGCTCAATGCTGCTTCCAAATCCACCGCAGCGATTCGAAGCAGTCCAATCAGTGTGGTTTTCCCACGTTGACCGTTCGTTGAGATTTGAGCCTTAATTAGTCCCAGGGCCGAGAGTTCCTTCACATACTTCCACAACTGAGTATGCCCACGCCGTTTCTCATCGAGCTCTTCGCACACAATCGCATAATACTCTTCGGCTTCCCCCATAGAAATATGGGAGCTTTCAGTCTGTTGAAATCGTCGGGCAATCCCGAGGAGCAAGAGTTTCTTGTGCAGATCTAGGTGCGTGATCTCATCTCTCCGGACGCTTGCATACACGTTTCCGCCAGCTTTTCTGATGTGTTCAGGCACTACTTCTCTCACTCCTTCAGTGTCTGCATATTTTCCAGCTCTCCACAGAAGCTCGATTGCGTACCGGGCGTTTCCTCCTTCTTCTTCACCTAACTCGGCTGCGAGGGAGACAGTTTCGGGTGGCATGACTCCTTGTTTGAACGCAAGCATGATACGATCATGTAGGATGTCTTCAAGCTGCTGTCTGGAGTACGCACCTAGCTGAATTATGTTGTTTTGAAGTGTGCTGCGAGTGCTTTCATCCAGCTTGTCCAGCCAGGTCAGCTGGCGTAGGACGCAGATGAGCGAGAGTCTTCCCGGCGTTCGTGACCGCGTTTCCTCTATGCGACTTAGTTTGTAGAGGGGTTCTGATCCTTCGTTTTGGATGAGGGGCTCCAACTCGTCTAGGGTGGCGATGAGATAGATGTTCTCATCGTCAAGAATCTGCATGAGCACCTGAAACAGCTCTTCGGCAGAGTACCCGCGCTTCGGGAAAGTCGGGTGAAACTGTGACACGATCTGTTGCAGTATGAGGAAGAAGCTGCCTTTGTTCTGGCGGCAGTTGACGTGCGCATAGTGGAGGTTAATGTTGCGTTGCTGTGCTTCACGTGTTATGCCACGCCCAAAATGCTGCGTCAACACGGTTTTTCCCGTTCCAACCTTCCCGGTTATGATTACGCGTTGCGTCATTCGCCCTGGTGTTTCAATGGAGTGGCGAAAATACTGAGTTAAGAGGCGGAGCTGGGGATCGCGATGTTTGAGTGTTGACGGGGTGTAATTGATGTCAAGTTTCGTTTCATCCTTAAACACTGTGGCGTATGACATTCAACCTGTCTCCTAGTAGCTCAAATTATCGCGGCTATTAATGGTTTTTATCTGCTATAGCGTATAGCGACGTGAAACTAGAGTGAAAGTGTAACGTAAACCTGTTTACTTCACCAATCGGAACCATAGAACGGCAGCAGGGTGCTTCTCAGGCCTCGTGTGAGCGATTCGCCACATTCCAAGCAAGCGCCAGAAACTCTGGAATTCTCTTCCATAGGTTTTTTTAAGGAGCAGTCTATACTGGTATATCGGAAAGAAAGGAGAAGAAAAGAAAGTTGCTACATATTGACAGAAAACAAGTTTATACGCTGCTTATTCTCGTCTCACTAATCTCAGCATCACTCTTTGCTGTCATCTACACACCTGCAAGTGCTCAGCTCTCAGATGAAATGACTTTGCATGGACCGGCTCTGAAGCCGATTCACATGCACTCAGATATCACCCTCAACCCAATCCACATGCATCACACAAAAGGTATCCTGTGGCCTGGAGAGTACCCGATCACCGAGCCCAATTGCACCACCGACTGGCAGCTGATTGCGCCAGACGTAGATCCGCCCTTTGAGAAATGGCATCTGTCGAGTTGGGAAGATCTAGGTGATCCATTTGGACAGCTCAGTCCCAATGATCAGATTGACATGACAAGCTGGGATACTCAAGTGGTTGAATGGTTCCACGTTGACAGAATGACGCTAACGCTCAACCTCTCTGGTCCGCTTCCGTTCCCGTTTCATTTTCCGGAGGTTACCAGTTTGCTTCTGGAGTTGAAATGGCCCTACTATGATCCAAACATCGTCTTTGCACCTATCGGGACGACCTGGCATGAGGTCTGGCCACAATACAGTGGGTTCTATGGAATCACTGACTGGATTGATGATCCCGGAGCCCCTGATGGCATGCTCAGCTTCACAGACGCCATCTCATTTGACGGTGGAGTCAGTTGGTATCATGTGGAAGACATCGCCACAGACCTCATNNTGATGGATCCCACAGGCACCATGTGGCATGAACTGTATCCTCAATACAGCAATTGGTACGAGATCACCAGCTGGGACTCGTTCCCAGATCCCTACTGCGACCGGATTAGCAACAAAGATCTCATCGACATGTGGAACAACACTTCGCAAGAGACCGAATGGTTCTTTGTGGACAGAGTTACCATCACGATCAACGTTTCAAACGTCGACTACCCCACTGACTGGATAATGCTTGACTTGAAGACCTCCTACTTTGAGGAGATGTACAACTACCTCAAACACCCAATGTATAGTCTGTGGCATGAAGTCTACCCGGAGTACAGTCCAGTGTACAACCTCACATTTTGGGATCTGATGGATCCTGCATGGGACAACTGCAACGGAGTACTTGACATCGGCGACTTCATTGAATTGACCGATGTGAATGATGGTAGCTACGCCATCTACCACATCAATGACATCGCTTACGACATCATCCTCAATGAATACATCACGGATCCCGTAGGCACCAGCTGGCATGAACTGTCTCCAGACTGCTCATTGACGGAATATGATGTCACCGGCTTCTCCGACAACGGAGACATCTGGCTCAGCCCCAGCGACAACCTCACGTTGACAGATCCAGCTGGGTTCTCTGCAGATTACCACGTCGACAACGTGACTCTGACACTGAATGTCACAGTCCTAGACACGATTGGAGCCCCATTCACCATAGGAGAGCTGTTGTACTTCGAACACTTGGAAGGCATCACTGAACCATGGGACTACACATGGCCACGTTTGTATCATCCCAAGATTGAACCATGGAATACGACTTGGCAAGTTGTCTGTCCCATCGACTACGCAGGGCTAACCTATTGGATATTCTTCTGGGATGACAACTGCAATGGAGTCGTTGACTCTGGAGACATCCTGGAATTGGTCGGTCCAACGGGGGACTCAGTCACTGTTCAGGTCAATGAGATCGCAGTCGACATCATTGTGCGGAAGCTTGTGCCTGCTGCGATTCATGATGTCGCAGTGATCAATGTCTTTTCCATCTTCACCTGGGTGTATCAAGGAGACATCGACCCTATCAACGTGACAGTGCAGAATCAAGGTGATTATACTGAATCCACAACAGTCACAGCCTACTACAACGGGGTGCCAGCAGCACCATCGCAAGTCATTGTCCTCAACCCAGGGGAAAGCCAAGAGCTCGTGTTCAACTGGGACACCACCGGTGTCCCTCCAGGATTCTACCAAGTCAGTGCAGACGCATCAATCGCGGTGGATGATGATCCCAACGACAACTTCATGACCGGCAACACGGAAGAAGTGAAGGCTCTCCCTCCATGGTACAAGAAACCCCCCTATCCTGACTATGCCCCCAGTGGAATGCCCGACTTCGACCAGAAACAGTGGCTTCATGGCACCTATGGATACACCTATTGTGGTCCCGTGGCCGTGGCAAACTCCCTCTGGTGGTTTGACTCCAAGTACGAACCGAACACCATTGGTCCACCCGCCATCATCGACAACTTCCCACTCGTCCAATCATACAACCCAGGCTGGGATGACCATGATCCTCAGAACGTGGTTCCCTTGATCAACAATCTGGCGTTCTTAATGGACACGGATGGTCAACGGACGGGTTTAGTTCATGCAGGTACGAATTACATTGACATGCAGACCGGGATCTCCCAGTACTTGCAGCAGCAAGGTATCAATCCACTCGGAGACGCTGATGGAGATGGCGATGTCGACGCTGATGACCTCGCCATCGTGACTGCAGCTTTTGGAACAAACCCGACGACGATTGGATGGGATATGCGCGCAGACATCATCATAAACAACTGGGTCGACGCAGCAGATGTGGCTGTAGTTCAGGCGAACCTTGGCAACGTAGGGATGTTCTATGAACACACCGCAGACTTCCCAGACTTCTACTACATCGAAGAAGAAGTGGAACGCAGCCAGGACGTGGTACTGCTACTGACGTTTTGGCAGGAGCTTCAGGAAGGTTCAGGTGAATGGATCCCTGTCGAGTACCCGTTTGACCTTCCAAGTGGCGGACATTACGTTACTGTTGCTGGCGTAAACTCGACAAGCCACGAGCTCCTTCTGGCGGATCCCTGGTATGATCCAGCAGAAGCAGGAGCGCCAGGTGATGTGCCAATGCCACATGCCCCTGCCCATAATGTGACAGTTCACAACGATGCTCAATTCGTCTCTCATGATGCCTACGGGGTCCTGCAGTGGCTACCATCACCACCTCCGCCGATTTCACCGTATCCGTGGACACCAGTGTGGGAACTCGTCAATTACATGCAACAGCTTGGATATCCACCCACCTTCCACGCGTTCATACGAGCTGCAGTTATCACATCACCACTCGCTGGACATGACGTCGCAGTCATCAACATCACCACATCGAAATCTGGGTGCGTACCGATGGAGACAATTGGAAATAGCACCACTGCCAATGTCACAGTGACTGTGGAGAATCAAGGTGGCTTCACGGAAACCTTCAATGTTACCGCCAAAGCTAACGGTGCCATCATTGGGGCACAGGTAGTGGTCTTGAATGCGGGACAGAACATAACTCTGACCTTCGTCTGGGACACAACAACCTTTGCTCACGGGGACTACACGATAAGTGCCGAGGCTGAGATAGTGCCAGGAGAAACAGACACTGCGGACAATACAATGATCTATGGAACGATGCGGGTCACGTGGCCAGGGGATGTCGACGGAGACTGGGATGTGGACATCTTCGACATTGTACGGATGGCCGCTATCTACGGCGTTGCGCTGCCGGATCCGGCATATGATCCCAACTGTGACATAGACAACGATGGAGACATCGACATCTTCGATATCGTCAGAGCAGCAGGCAACTACGGAAAATAAAGACTCCTCATTCTCTTTTTTTTTCTGCTTCAATTCTTAGATAGGACCCTGCACTTGGTCAAGACATGAAATGGCTCTACTTGTAGTGGGCTCCCGCATTCTTGGTTTATCCTTGATCAAGTCTCGATTCTGAGTGGAGTAAACTCTCAAGATCCCAATCATACTCTGGGTCAGTGGGGCCAGAGTCGTCATCGCCCACCAAAACACCATTTAGCCAGTCAAACATAAAAGCCTATATCCATGAAGAAGCGGAAACCATGCTGCAGAAAATCGAGATAACGCCACTAGCTGCCGAGAGCCTAGGCGCGAGGTCCATGTGTACGTATGTTGAAACCCCAGACGTGAGAATACTAGTGGACCCCGGCGTATCACTGTGTCCAATCCGCTTTAAACTTCCGCCCCACCCGCTAGAATTTGAGGCGATACGAAAGGCGAGAAACCGTATTTGCGAATCAGCGGACAAAGTAGACGTTGTCACCATAAGTCACTATCACTTCGATCATCACACGCCTTCCTTTGAAGATTGGCTCTGTAACTGGACAGACACTACAACCGCGCAGCGCATCTATGAGGGGAAGCTCATTTTGGCCAAGAACCCACGCGTGAGAATCAACGCAAGCCAACGACGCAGAGGATGGATCTTCCAGAAAACAGGTGGAAAGCACGCGGCAAAGATTACATTCGCTGACGGCGAAACCTTCTCCTTCGGCGAGACAACACTGAGATTCTCACATGGTGTTCCCCACGGTTCACCAAATACTCCGATTGGATGGGTTCTCATGACAACATTTGAGTATGGAGATGAAAAAGTTCTGTTCACCTCCGATGTCCAAGGCCCAATGGATGACTCCACCACACAAACCATTTTGAATGAACGCCCCAAACTACTGATTATCGGAGGGCCGCCTCTATATCTAATGGGCATTCGTGTAACCGAAGATCAAATACACCAAGGGCTGTCAAACTTGCAGAAACTCACTCGACAAATTCCCAAGATCATCCTAGATCACCACATTCTGCGACATGCACAGTGGAGGAACTCAACCAAACGTATCTTCAACACCGCCGAAGAGCTCGGAAACACAGTAGTTACAGCTGCAGGATTCCTGGGGCAGCCTGACAACTTGCTTGAAGCAAAGAGACAGGAGAACTATGAGACAGAGCCACCATCACCTGAGTTTACAGCGTGGGCTTCATCCATCTCAAATCAGCGATCAACAAGGCCACCCTTATGAACGACTGCAATGATTGGGGCGTGCGCATTGGGATCTAAGGGTGTATCTATAATGCCCGTGGAGAACCTTGGTATTGCGCTGTCAAAGCTTATTAGGGAACTCGCCTTGGAATTCGAGAGATGAACTTATGGTTTATCATCTTAGACGGAAAGAGCAAGAGATAGTGAATGTCGATGCTATGAAGCAGGTTCTAAGCTCTACACAGTATGTAACCATTGCCTTGTGCAAGAATGATGAACCGTATCTTGTCACATTGAGCCATGGCTATGACATCAAACGCAATTGCATCTATTTTCACTGTGCAACAGAAGGGAAGAAACTTGACTATCTCCGGACGAACAACAGAGTCTGGGGGCAAGCAATGATTGATGAAGGTTTTGCAGAAGGTGCATGTAAACAGTCCTACACTTCAATTCAATTCCTAGGCAAAGTGGCTTTTCCTCAGAGCATCGATGAGAAACTTGAAGGCTTGAAGTGCATGGTACAGCAGCTGAACACAGATCCGGACAAGATGCTGACGCAGATCAACAAACTCAACGCAGAAACAAACCTGAAGAACCTCATTGTTGGACGAATAGACATCCAGTCTCTCAGTGGGAAGCAATCAAAACGAGAAACCTGACGTATTCTCCAAGCCGGTGGAACCCTTATGGGCTTATATGTTTGCTCACCCATGGTTGAAAGACTAATATTTCTCCCTCAGTTTTCTAATCTCTGATGAGTGTGAGACTTGTTGAAAGAGGAAGTACCGATTCGTGAAGGGCTCAGACAGCTGCCCATTCGACCCCTGTATCTGGTCTCTATGGAACAGGGTGGAAAGAAGAACATCATAACGATTGGCATGTTTGCGTTCTTCTCTGGGAAGCCGAGTTTGGTGGGAATTGGAATCGCACCCAGAAGATTCTCCTTCGACTTGATTCGAAAGAGTCAGGAGTTCGTAGTCAATGTCATAGATGAGAACCTCATGAAGGCAGTGCGGATCTGCGGAGAGAAGTCTGGAAGAGATGTAGCCAAGTTCGAAGCTGCAGGACTCACGCCGGTGAAGGGAACCAAGGTAAATGCCCCCGCTATTCGAGAATCGCCTGTCAGCATCGAATGCAAGGTCGTCCAAGAAGTGGAGACAGGCGACCATGTTTGGTTCATTGGCGAAGTTCAAGCCACACACGTCAGACGAGGATATGAATGGCGGCAAGGTCTGCTGTTCAAGTGGATAGGAGAAGACGGTTTCTACTACCAAGTAGGCGACGATCTAGGAAACTACTGACCAGAAGGTGAGCGTTCAGAAAACAAACTGCCACTACAGACTACCCCAGGTTTTCATCTGCTTCAGCGTCTGATTGCTGAATCAGTATCGTGACTAAAACAGCCGGAAAAACTGTGTGTGTAAAGGGGGCTGGTCCTGCAGGATGCTTGGTGCGGCCGCCGGGATTTGGACCCGGG
>JABAOC010027251.1_pt1 | contig 17194 bp, 10 predicted proteins | sample 7062161 | NCBI WGS metagenome assembly JABAOC01 (sample SAMN14538625, study PRJNA623070) | marine sediment metagenome | biome: marine biome [ENVO:00000428]; feature: marine pelagic biome [ENVO:01000023]; material: deep marine sediment [ENVO:00002113] | place: India: Gulf of Khambhat ... | reverse complement strand
GGGCGGTGCGGGGACGTGCATCGACCGCCATTGGCCTGACGGATTGCTGGGACGAGATGCCGAGATGCCTATCAGAATGCCGATTCGTGGTTGAGCGGTTCGGCGGACTCTACCCGCCCGGGAGTAAGTTCGCCAGGGAATCCCGCAGGACTGCACCCTCTCCGTTGGCCTCACTCAGAACGCCTACGAGCTCTTCCCTGATCTCTTGGGCCGCGATCGCATCACCGGTGGCTTCGTAGGCGTCGGCGCGAAGCAGCCATACCTCCGGCCAGGCGGCCTGATCCACGAAGCCGGCCATCTGGGCAAACGGCTCCGTAGCGAGGATCACCTCTTCGTACTCGCCTGACGCGGCTGCGACTCGGGCCCACTCCAGGCGCAGCGGCCAGAGCGAGCCGACCAGGCCGAACAGGACTTCTTCGATGCTGTAACGCTGGGTTGCCTCCCGCCACTTCTCGATCGCGCCGGCCGCATCGCCGGCCACGGCCAATTCAACGGCGTCGAGGTCATCACGCAGGCTGAGAGCCAGGGGTGACGGTCTGTCGGTGGCGGCGATCCAGGAACTCAGCTTCTCCACGGCATCAGTGGCGGCGCGTGGATCGCGGGCTCGATACCAGCGCGCGGCCAGCCACCACGCCGTCGCGCTGTCGGCAGCTGGCGCGAGCAAGCGGCCAGCAGCTGTCTCAGGGTCTCCCAGCGTGGCGACACCCGTCACGGATGCCAACACCGTCCAGTGGTCTAGCTCCTGCCGCGGGACGCCACGCCGTCGGGCGTCGAGCATGAGCCTTTCCGCCGACGCCGATTGGCCGGTGCCCAGGAGACTCGCCATCTGCATGCGGAACGCCACGCGCCGCTCAAAGTCCGTGGCAGCACGCTCCCACAGCGTACTGATCGCCTCGTGTGCGACGATGCGGTTCTGACCCGGTTGGTGAAACTCTCCGGCAGTCAGGCCGATCATCTCCAGCACGATGGACGGGCGGTCGTCGAGGGAGCCAACGGCACTTGCCCGCTGCCGATCACTCCCGAACACCAGCGTGTCGGCCAATCGCAACAGCTCCGCCCACTCCGACGTGCTGTCGAGGGCCACGTACTCGCCGATGTACCGCTGCGCGTCGTCCCGATTCTCCAGAAGGATGGCGGTCCGGGCGAGCTGTGCGATGGCAGCGGCAAAGAGGGGGTCGCGTTGGTACACCTGCTCGAAATCCAGGCGGGCCGCTGTGGGCGTGGTTCCGATCAATGCTGGGAAGTTGACCTTCAGATAGCCAAGGATGAAGCGGGCATCGACGGCATCCGGATGCTGGTCCACAACGCTGCGGAACGCCTCCTGACCTCCCCGGACGTCTCCTCTGCTCACCAGGACTTCGTACCCCTCCAGCAGTTCCTGGGTGGTCGGGTCGAGGCCGTCTTTGTACCGGCGTGCCGCGTCCAGGGCATCGCGGATCGCCGTCCCAGCCCGCGTCGGCTGCGTGCGGAGGATCACCGCGAGCATGCGCTTGAAATAGGCGGGCGCGTAGGTCGAGTCTCGCTCGATCACCTCGTCAAGACGGCGGATCGCCTCGCTGTAGTCGCCGCGTCGGAAGTGCTGCTCTCCTGCGTAGTAGGCGTTGATCGCCTGCATTCCCCGGGGAAGTGCCGGGCTCCACCCAGCGCGCTCGCCCACCACGTGCTCGGCGAAGGCCTCGACCACAATCCCGCTGACCAACGCGTGAAGGCTGTCCAGCATGCCTGTGGTGTCCGCGCTCCGCACGATGCGCTGCGTGACTCCCTCCCGCACCTGAACCGACAACCGGAGCTCGCCGGCGGGCGTCACCTGGGCAGTGCCCCACAACACCTCCGAGGCCGAGAACCTGCTAGCGAGAAAGCTGGTGGCCGTGTCGACCTCGGGGATGGTCCCGAAGTTGTCGACGATCGCGCTGCGCACGCGCTCCGGACTCAATACGCTGTGCTCTGGCAGCCACTGCAGCTGGTCGTGGAACGCCTGCGGCAACGCGCTGGCAAGGTCGATCCCCTCAACTTCGCCTGTGACCGAGAACGGCAGCACCGCAATGGTCGGAGTCGTTGGCGCGCTTGCCGGACGGCTTCCCAAGATCCACCAGCCTACTATGGCTACCAGAAACGCCACGGTGACCGCCGCTGTGACGAGCATGGTCACGGACGGCAGCCGCCTTTCGGGCGCCTTGAGCGAATCCAGCCAGTCGTCCACCGACGCCGGCCGCCGGTCCCGGTCCAGGGCAAGGGGCGCAGTCAGAGCATGGGCCAGGGAAGGCTTGATGTCAGGCCTTGCCGAGAGCAGCGCCTGTTCGGCTGCCTCACTGTCGCTCAGCGTATCGGTGCGTGTCCCGGTCAACGTCTCGCAGGCCACTGCCGCCAGTGCGTACAGATCGGCTCGCCCGTCGACGTCGGGAGCACTGACGGCCTGCTCCGGCGCCATATAGGCCGGTGTGCCGATCACCGCACCGGTCTGGGTCAGAGTTGAGGTCCCCGCTGCGCTGATCGCTCGAGCGATGCCAAAGTCTGCGACCTGGGCGTGCCCGGCCGAGAGGAGGATGTTCTCGGGTTTGATGTCTCGGTGCACCACGTCGCGGGAGTGGGCGTAGCTCAGGGCGTGTGCCACCTCCCGAACGATCTGCAGCGCATCCTCGAGGCTCAGCCGCTTGTCACGGCTGAGGCGATCCCGCAGCGACTCTCCCTCCACGAACGGCATGACGTAGTAGAGGAATCCGGCGGCTTCGCCGGAATCGTGCAGCGGCAGGATGTGGGGGTGCTGGAGTTGAGCAGTGATCTCGATCTCCCGCAGGAACCGTTCGTTACCGATCAATGATGAGATTTCGGCCTGGAGGACCTTGACCGCCACCTTGCGGTGGTGCTTGAGGTCCTGGGCGAGGTAGACCGTCGCCATGCCGCCGCGACCGATCTCCCGCTCGATCACGTAGCGATCGGCGAGCGCTCCCTTGAGCTGCGCGAACTCGGTCTCACCCTCGGCGAGCCGGCGCGTTACGACGTCTTGGGGCTTCCGATAGCCGCCGGGGGGTGTGGGAATGCCGCACCCGGGGCAGAAGCTAGCCCCGTCGGGCAGTAGGGTCTGACACTTGGGACAGGTAGAGGTTGGAGTGACCATTCCTCACGTCACCGCGCTTCCGGTCTCAAGATGCGTGAGGGATGTGCTGACAGCAAGCGGCAGTGGGGCCTCAGCCGAGGTCGGCATCGAGTATCCGCTGCCGCTGCCCCGCGGTCAGCATGTCACGCTCCACCACGTCGCGCACGATCNNGTGAGCCACCGCTGCCACTCGAGCTCGTCCAGAGCGGAGAATAGCCGGTCACCGCTCTGGCCGGTGCAGCGTTCCAGGCGCCCGACCTCCACCCGGTCCCCAAGCACGGCGGCGGCCGCGAGCACCTGCTGCGCTTTTCCGGTGAGGCGGCGGAAGCCCACGCGTATGGCGGCGACGACGGCGTCCGGCAGCTCGCCTGGGAGGGTTTGGTCCAACGTCTTGAACGGCTCGGGCCAGGCGCCGGTGATGGTGCCCAGATCCAGTCCCAGCGCCACCGCGTGAAGCAGCTCCACTGCGAGGAGAGGCACGCCGGCCGAGTCGACAGCCAGCCGGCGGGCCAGGCGGTCGACCTCTGCGTCCGTGTACGTGGGGACGGCCCACCGAGCGAGCTGTCGCAGCGCGGCGGTGGCCAGTGGCTGCAACACCACCGTGGTTCCGGCCGTGTCGCGGCCGATCCGGGAGCGGAGATCATCCAGCTCGGGGCGGGAGGGCTCCGGTTGTGTAGTGAACACGAGGAGCAGTGAGGACTCGGCAAGATCCCGCGCCGCCGCGAGCAGCGCCAGCAGGGAGTCACGGTCGAGCCACTGGGCGTTGTCGGCGAGCAGCAGCACAGGCTGCTCCTCAGTGATCGCCNNCCGGAGCGCCTCACTGAGCGCGCCGGTGAGTGGCGATGGAGTTGCCCTGCCTCTGCCGAACCGATCGGCCCACTCAGGGACCTCCGCAGCGAACGCGGCGAGCGCAGGTGGGGCCGCAGCAGCTAAGCCTGGCGCCTCCAGCAATCCCCCTCTGGCAAAGCCGAGGATGCCACTCAACGGAGCTTGCAGGTCTGCCTCCACCGCCCGCACCGTTGCTGCCGCAGCACCATCCAGCCGCGCGCGGCCCAGCAGCTCTTCCGCCAGCCGTGACTTCCCCAGTCCGGAATCCCCTTCGATCACACAGGCGGCGGCGCGGCGCTGCTGCACGCAGTCCTGGAACACACGGAGCAGCNNGGCCAACCAGAGGAGCCCGGCGCGATTCTGCCCCGCGCGCGGCATCCACCGGTACTTCATCGGGAAGTCGCCACTCCCGCTCCCGCCGCACCCGCTGGGCGAGTTCCTTGGTCTCTGGATCAGGCGCGGTGCCCAGTTGCTCCAGCCGGGTGAGAAACTCCTCGTAGCTGGTGAGCGCTCCGGCTCGATCACCGGCTAGTGCCAGGGCCTTCATGGCAGCCCGAATCCCGGCGTCCGAGCTGGCTTCCAGATCCAGCGCCCGGAGGGCAGCGTCCGCCGCTTCGCGGATGCTGCCACGGCGCAGGAACTCTTCGGCTTGCTGCACGAACGCGCTCGCCGCACGCCGCCGCCACGCGAGGCGCTCGGCGGCGAGCCAATCCTCAAAGGTTGACGCGTCAGGCACGCTGAACCCTTCGAGGAACTCACCGCCGATCAGGGAAGCCGCCTTGCTCCAATCCCCAGCACTCTCAAGGCTGAGGAATTCGTCGGTGTCGAGTCGCACGGCATCGTTAGCCAGCCGCACCTGACCGTGCTCTGTCTGGAGTTGCTCTTCCCCCACGATGCGGCGCAGGACGCGGATAGCCTCTCGCAGGGAGTGCCTCGCCGACGACTCGGGTTTGTCGGCCCAGAGCAGTCCGATGAGATGGTCACGGGTGCGGGTGCGTTTCGGTGAGCGGGCGAGGTAAACGAGGAGCGCCAGGTTCTTACGCCACAGGAGCTCCGGCGGAGGTGCGCCGCCGTCGATCGTCACCTCCACCGGGCCCAGCGTGCGGCACGAGATCACCGGCAGCTCCGGGAATGGTGCTGGCGGGCCTGGTCGACCAGGGGCTGCAGCCCGGGATCGGCGTTGACCCACAGCTCACGGACGCGATCGAGATTCTCACAGCCGGCCCTGTCGCGCCGCTCCAGTGCAGCGCGTCCCCGGAGGAACCGGGCGTAGGTTCCGAACGCCCAGTCGACCTCTCCCGCGTGGAGCGCGCCAGACGGCCATCCAATCAGGTCGGTGTTTTGGTACCACAGCCACTCCTCATCCGCGTCTCGATCCCCTGACTCAGTTCGCCATTCGCCGCGCTTGAGGTAGATGCCGGCACGAAAGAACGGATCGGTCTGACCCGCGGCCTCCGCGTCGTATGGCACCAGCGGTTCCGATAGGGCAACCGCTCGCGAGTGGTCTCCGAGTCTCGCGGCGTTTACCGCTTCGAGAAACAGTCCGAAATCCCGTGCCGCGTCACCTGATCTCTGACGCACGCGTGCCCACCACCTGTTGGCCGCCACCGGGTCGTTTCTCGCATCGGCTTCGAGGGCGAGCGTCCAGGCCGCGCGCAACCCCAGGTCTGAGCTTTCCGCGAATGCCTCCAACAGGGCTCGACCTCTGGAGACCTCCCCTGTGTCCACACCTTGCATGCCAAACGCGCCCGGCAGCACACGCCACTGGGCGGACTGCAACTCGACTTCTCTGGTGCCATAGATGGCTGCTGCGGAGTCGAAATGCGTGAACGCTTCTGAGAGGCGTCCCAATGCGAAGAGGGCCAGGGCGAGTCTCTGGTGGGCGTTAGCCCGGTGCGAATCCGGCACGGCAGGCAGCTCCATCAAAGCAGCCGCGACTTCAGCCTGAGTCGGAGCCAGGTTGAATGATGATGCCCAACCCACGGCCTTCGTGGAGATCTCCTCCTGCGTCTCCGTCCAGGTGCCACCGCCGACGAATTGTGCGCGTGCTGCCAACGCAGTGTCGGGGGCGAACCGCTCGAAGTAGGCCCACAGGAAGACGCGCGGGTCCACCGGGTCCACGATGGCTTCGGGCCCTGCTATGGCTAACAGTCGGTCAACGGCCTGGCGCGCCTCCTCTCGCCGACCNNGGCCCAGGGAGGAATCCCGCTGCGTGGCTGCCAAGAGCACCGCGGCAGCGCTATCGAGTGGAATGCCCACGAGGGGGCCGCGGTGGTGCAGGTCGGCACCGTAGAGCAGCCAGGCGTAAGGATCGCGATGATACTTCGTCACCGCCTTCTCGTACTTGGCGAACTGCTCGTGCCCCAGCGGCGTTCGCCAGGCGTCGAGGAGCATCCTGTCGATTTCCCCCAACTGATGGCGCTGCTCGGTGTAGAGCTGTTCCAGATCTCGCCAGAAGGAGTGGATTCGCAGCCACCGACTAGCGACAAACAAACGCCACTTCGCCAGGGCGAAGCTGGAATCCAGGGACAGTGCCTGCTCAAAGTGGCCCGCGGCAGCTCGCCAGTCCTGGCTCCGAAACGCCCTCTCGCCATCGAGCCATGCGCTCACCGCCTGGGCTTCGGTTCCGCTGAGGATGCAGCGGTACTGGTCGAGGCGATTGGGATCGATGAAGCGCACGACCTCCAGCCCCAGCTGACAGCCCAGATCCCCTTCATCCGTCATCCCCCCGCGCACTTCACCGGCCTCCAGCGGAGGGCCGTCCGACTCGAAGACCCGCAGCTTGACCACCAGCTCGTTCTGCTCTCGGCTTACTGTTGCGTCCACATAGAAGCGTGCGTTGAGCTGCTCGAGGAGCTGTGCCGGCGTGCCACGTATCGCATCGTCCGGTTGGATGTCCGTGGTGAAGGGAAGCGGCACGAGGTCCGTTAGGCTGATACTCGCTTGTGTGGCCACGGCGAGGTCCACTCCCACGGTGCTGTCTAGGTCGCCCTCCACCTTGAACGGCAGAACAGCCAGATCAGCCGGTGGAGTGCCCCCCGGAGCGAACAGGAACTGCGCCACGAACGCGCCGACGATCAGCCCCGACACAGTGAGCAGGAGGGTCCGACGCCTGTACTTCCGGGTGCGAGTCTTCCACAGTGCTCGGCGGAATGTCCTTGCATCGGGCCAGCGATCAGCGGGCTCCCAAGCCAACGCCCGCCGGAGGATCCGTGCCATGCTCCCCGGCACACCGGACCAATCGCCGTGCTGGTCCGGGTGCAGCGCCTCCCAGTGGCGACCGGTCAGAGCCTCGTACAACACCATGGCGGTGGCGTAGATATCGGTGCGCGGCGTCAGGCTCCAGCCGAATGCCTGTTCCGGCGGCATGTAGCCCGGTGTGCCCCTCACACGGACGACGCCCGAGTCGGAGGAGGTTTGCGGTCCCGACGAGCGCGAGATGCCGAAGTCGGCGAGGAGGGCCCGGCCACGTATGAGAAAGATGTTGCTCGGCTTGATGTCCCGGTGAACGATTCCGAGGCCGTGCACCGCCTCCAGGGCGTCCAGCAAGTCGCGCCCGAGCTTCAATACTTCCTGCGCTGAGAGGGGGCCCTGCTGCAGGCGGTCTTGCAGCGTCTCTCCCTCGACATAATCCATCACGTAGTAGGAAAGCCCGCCGGCTTCTCCCGCGCGGTGGACCGGAACGACGTTGGGGTGGTTGAGGTTGGCGAGGACGCGGGCTTCGTTGAGAAACCGCTCAGTGGCATCGGCCGTCGCCAGCTCCGGGCGCACGATCTTGACGGCGACCATGCGATCGAGCGCCACGTCCCGGGCTAGAAACACCGTGCCCATGCCCCCCGTCGCCAGCTCGCGCTCGACCTCGTAGTCAGGCAGGAGGGCTTCGCACAGACGATAGAGTATGGATGGCATCAGTGGATTGTTCGCCGGCGCCCTTCGTGACCCCTCGTGCGGACTCTGACTAGGCTACGGTCCTAAGCGGTGCGGGGCAAGGAGGGAACTGCGAGCGGGAGGGGGCGGCAGGGGCGGCAGGAGGGCGGTAGAGGCTGGCAGAAGGGGAAACCGGGGGATTCGGCCTGCCACTAGCGGAACTCCGGATACCTTCCACTAGGTTTGGGTACTATGAGCGAGGCTGACTGGCGGCACTCCCGTCCTCTACCGCCCTTCGTGTCCCGGTGGGGCCGGGTCGTGACCGCCTTCCTCCTGTGGTTCGCAATGCCCGCAGCGGCGGCGGCACAGCGACCTGCCCGCGATTCGACGACTAAGGACTCGCTTCCCCGGGCCGTTCTGGACCCGGTCACTGTCACGGTGACTCGCACCGAGGCCGCCCTGGCCGCGCTGCCCTACTCCATCTCGAGCATCGATCAGCGGGAACTGCGTCGGGGTCGCGCAACCGATGGCTTGGATGAGGCTTTGGCCATCATTCCGGGAGTGGTGGTGGCGAACCGGTACAACTACGCGTTGGATCAGCGGATCGCGGTCCGTGGGTTCGGCGCTCGCTCCGCATTCGGCGTTCGCGGGGTCAAGATACTCCTCGACGGCATCCCTCAAACGCTACCCGACGGGCAGGGGCAGCTCACCAACCTGGAGCTGGGCGATGTGGAACGCATCGAGATCTGGAGGGGTGCGTCATCGAGCCTGTACGGCAACGCATCTGGCGGGGTGATTAGTGTGACCACCGGTAGTCAGCGGCCAGCCAACCTGCAGTCGACGGTGCGGTTGACGGCCGGAGCGCACAAGTTCCGCAAGGGCCTGGTTAGCGTCGCCGCGCCGATGGGTGCCGGCTCCGCCCGGGCGGTGGCCTCGTGGACGACCACCGACGGCCACCGCGAGCACAGCTCGGCTGACCTGCGCCGCTTCAGTTTCCGCGTCGCACAGCCAGTGTCACCACGCACGCGCCTCACAGTGGTGGGTCACGTGGCGCACCGCCCGGAGGCGCTGAACCCCGGTGCACTGACCCAGACCGAGATGGATACCCTGCCTATTCAGGCAGCTCCCCGGAACGTTGCGACGGGCGCCCGCGAGATGGTCACACAGGTTCAGGGCGGAATGGCCCTGAGGCATGAGCTGCCCCAGGGAGGGGCTGTCGATGTAGCCGTGTTCGGGCTGCGGCGGGATCTGGAGGAGCCACTGCCGTTCGCCACCATCGACTTGGATCGGTGGACTTACGGCGTGCGGGCGAGTACGACGCTGCCGCTGAGCGGGCTCCCTACTGTGCCCGTCGTCACGCTGGGAGTGGACGCCCAGTGGCAGCGGGACGATCGGCTCAACCGCTCGCTCGATGGGACCCAGACGACGCTGGATCAGTTCGAGCGCGTGGCCGAGATCGGGCCGTTTGTCCGGGGTGTAGTGGCGCTGGGCTCCCGGCTTTTCCTCACCGCTGGGGCGCGCTATGACCGCGTGAGCCTCGTGGTGGACGACCGGCTGCTGTCGAACGGCGATCAATCGGGCGATCGGGTCCTGGACGCGGTGTCTGCATCCGGCGGCATCACGGCCGGCCTCACACCCGCCTTCGTTCCCTACGCCAGCGTGAGCACCACCTTCGAGACACCGACGACGACGGAACTGGTCAACCGCCCCGAGGGCGGTGGCGGTCTCAATCTGGATCTCGCACCCCAGCGTGCCGTGCAATACGAAGTCGGCTTCCGGGGGCGCCCGCCGGACGGGAGGCTGCGGTACTCGGTGGCGGCCTTTCAAGTGGACGTGCGGGACGCCCTCATACCGTTCGAGTCCGTCACCGAGCCGGGCCGGCAGTACTTCCGCAACGCGGGCTCAGCGCGCCGTCGAGGCCTCGAGGCGTTCGCGGAGGTGCGCTTGCCTGCTGGCGTCGCCGCCATCGTTGCCTACACCTATGCCGACTATCGATTCGAGGAGTTCCGAACCACGGACGACACGTTTGATGGGAATGAGATTCCCGGCATTCCCCGTCACCGCTTGCACTGGTCCGTACGGGCCGACGGTTTCGGCGGTGTCTGGGCGGCGGTGGACAACACCTACACGTCGTCGTTCTACGTGGACGATGCCAATACTACCGAAGCTGCGGAATGGCTCGTGACCAGTGTGCGAGTCGGCTGGGAAGGTGGAGTGCGCAACTGGCGTATCGCGCCCTTCGTCAGCGTCCTCAATGTGTTCGACCAGCGGTACGCCGGATCAGTCGTGGTCAATGCCCGGGGCGGAAGGTTCTTCGAGCCGGCTCCGGGGCGGAGCCTTGTGGTAGGGGTGGAGATTGGCAATTAGCAATTCGCAACGCGTTTGCCGCTCGGCGGCCGCAAGGGCCCGCCTCGGATTGCGAACTGCGAATTGCGAGCTGCAGAATTCTCACCTATAGACGCTCGTCTGTCGGAACATCCGCTCAGCCAGCTGTGAGGCCTTGGCGGCGTTGAGGGTGTCTGCTGCCGTCACCGTTGACGTGAGCGCCTGCAGCGCGAGATGCTCTCCCATACTGGCGTAGAGGAGAGCGTATAGCGAAAGAACGCCCTGGGACGGCTCGTCCACCCACCCACGGGGACGCTCGCGTGCCGCGCTCTCTGCATGGTAGAGATCGAACAGCAAAGTCTTGCTCCGTTCCGTATCGACCCACCCCAACCCACGCATGGCGACGATTCCGTCCTGCGCCTCGATAGTGTCCGACATGAGCTTTCGCACCAGCCCCTGACCCAGCAGATACGGAGTGAGTCCCAGAACGTCAGGCTGCCCACCGGCGGTGTGGGAAAAGTAGATGGGTCGTTTCCCCAGGTTCTCGCGGATCAGCCAGAGCGTGACGATCTGTTGACGCTCGAGCACTTCCGGCAACGCCACGCGCAGCCCACCGATGTTGAAGAGCCTTCCTTCCGGCGTCCGCTGCAGGGCTGGCAGCGCGTTGATCTGTTCGTAACTCAGGCTCAGGGGCGGTTCCGTGGGTCGCGGCCATGTGCGATCCCGGTACAACGGGATCGCGTTGGCCGAGTCGAAGGGGAAGATCTCGCGGCGCTTGAGCTGCCGAGTGTGCCACAGCGTGTTCATCAGCGACGTGTTGGCAACGAGTATGTCGCGCCGCACGCCTTCGACCTCCTGCATGTACCACAAAGGGAACTGGTCGTTGTCACCTGCGGTGATGAGAATCGCGTACGGCTCAACCGACTGGAGGAGGTCCCAGGCGAAGTCTCTGGGGAACATCTCGTCGGCGCGCGATGCCGTCAGGCGGTTGCCCCAGAACGGTATGAGAGCGATGAGGAGGAGTGGTGCGCACAAGGCCCAGCGGCGGGTGACATGGATCCGCTTGGGGAGTGCCCGCGCCGCGGCCTCCAGGATGGTGCCTAGTCCGAGGGCCACCCAGATGCCCCAAAGCTGGAACGACGCAATGAAGAAGTAGTCGCGCTCGCGTACTTCCCGCAGGAGATTCTCGCCCGGCCGAACGGAATAGCCGTACTTGAAGTCGAGATAGAAGACGAGCAGCAAGGTGACGGTCACCATCAGTGCCGTCATTGCCAGCGCCCCGCGCCGGTCCCGCTGCCAGTGTCGAACTGCGCCGGCGATCCCCAGCCCGGCGAACAACAGTGCCAGCAGGTCGCGGGCCCGGAGTCCCCAGTCGTTGGCGAACTGCCACGTGAAGTACTGGATGTAGTTCGCGTACTGCCACAACAACTCGGCCTGTCGTGGAATCAAAGGCCCCTTCTGGTACTGCTCCCTGCTCAGCACGGCCAGGAAGGCATCGAGTGTGGTGGGCTCGCCTTCATTGATCGCCGGGAAGTGACTAGCCCGGATCGGCAAGACGGCCCACACGCTCACACCCACCGCGACGACCCCGAGAGCCATCAAGACGGGCCTTCCGTTGCCCGAGCGGAATGCGAACGTGAGGAGTAGGGCTAGCAGCAGCATGGCGGCCAACATTGGCAGGGGCTGGCGATCGGGCCACGCTCCAACGGCGAACAGCAGGGCGACTCCTGCGCTGGCCAGTGCCAGACCCATCCGCACGAGTTGGCTCGCATGAAGACGGAACCCCAGCCACAGTGTGCCGGCGAAGAGGAGGACGGATAGGACCAGATAGGCAGTAGCTGCGTGATCGTCCCACCAGCGGAGCCCCAGGTACCCGGCGACTCCGGCAGCCCCAAGGAGCCCGGCCGCACCGAACAAGCGCTCCCAGAGGTTGTCCTCGGCCTCCGCAGCTTCCGCGTAGATCAGGAGTGCCGGGATCGCCAGGAGACCCATCAAGTGATTCGTCGCGCTGAGCGCCACTAGATACACGATGAGCAACAACCAGTGATCTCGCCGCTCACCGGCTGGTTGGTCTCCCCAGTGAACCACTAGCCACAGCACCAGGGCGATGGACAACAAGCTCAGCGTGTAGACCTTCTCATTCACCACCGACTGGTTCCATACGGTGAACGAGGTAGCGCCCACCAGGACACCGCCGAAAGCTGCGCTCAGCCGCGCCCAGCGCGGATGGGGAACGATCTCTCGCAAGAACCGCTCGGCCACCAGAAAGAGAAACCCGGAGGCGAGAGCGCTGGCCACCGCAGACAGCAGGTTTATGCGGAGGGCGTAGTGGGCCACCATGGGGATTTCTCCCCACACGCGCGCCAGGATCACGAACAGGGGATTCCCGGGGGGATGAGGTATACCCAGCACCTTGGCGGCCGCGATGTACTCGGAGGTGTCCCAGAATTGGGTGCTCGGCGCAATCGTTGCGACGTAGAGCGCCAGCACCGCGACGGACACGAGTGCCGCCACAAGGTACGGTGGTCCTTCGGCGCGTACCTCGATCCCGCTATCCGTGACGGACTGGCCCCGGGGTTGGTCGGTCATCGCTGTCCCAAGGATGGAAGACGTACTCTGCCGCCCCTGCCGCCCTCTGCCCTCGCATCAGTGTCGGAACTGACGTCGTCCCGCAAACACCATGGCGATCCCGTGAGCGTCCGCCGCGGCGGTGACCTCCTGGTCACGGACGGAGCCGCCCGGTTGAATGATTGCCGAGATGCCCGCCTCGGCGGCCTGCTCGACGCCGTCGGCAAAGGGGAAGAACGCATCGGAGGCGAGGACGGCTCCTTGCGTCTGATGCCCGGCGTCGCGGGCCTTGTGGACCGCAAGGAAGGCGGCGTCGACCCGGCTCATCTGGCCGGCTCCGATACCGATCGCCGCCTCATCTTTGGCCAAGAGGATCGCGTTTGACTTCACGCTGGCAACGGCTGCCCACGCGAAACGTAGATCGTACCATTCGGATTCCGTCGGCTCCCGCTTGGTGACCGTCTTCCACTCTGACTCGTCGTGGGAAGCCGCAAACCGGTCTTGCACGAGGAACCCACCCCGCACCCGTTTGAAATCCAGCGCCGGCCGGCTNNAGCGACCGCATCGTCATGGAAGCGCGGTGCGACGACCACCTCGACGAACAAATCATGCATCGCCTCCGCCGTTGCCGCATCCACCACCGTGTTGAACGCCACCACGGATCCGAATGCCGACTTGGGGTCGGTGGCGAGGGCCCGGCGGTATGCGCTCTCCGGCGTGGCGCCGACGGCGATCCCGCACGGTGTAGTGTGTTTGATGACGGCGCAGGCGGGGCGATCGGGCCACGGAGCGACGGCGGAAGTGGCGCCTTCAATGTCCAGCAAGTTGTTGAATGACAGCTCCTTCCCGTGGAGTTGGCACATCTCGTCAAACCCTCGGCCTTCTCCCGTGACATAGAGGGCCGCGCGCTGGGTCGGATTCTCGCCGTACCGCAGCGCCTGCACTCGCTCCAGTGCGAGGCCCATCATCGCCGGCAGGTCTTCCTCGCCTTTGGCAAGGTACTGGGCAATGGCCGCATCGTACGCGGAGGTGTGACTGAAGACCTTGGCGGCCAGCTGAAGTCGGAGCTCATCGGACACCGCGTTTTCCCTCAGGGCAGCGAGCACCCGCTCATAGTCCTCCGGATCCACCACCGCCAGCACGAATGCGTGGTTCTTCGCGGCCGACCGCAGCATCGACGGGCCGCCGATGTCGATTTGTTCGATGGCCTCCTCGAACTTCACATCCGGTATCCCGATCGTCTCGCGGAAGGGATAGAGATTCACTGCCACCAGGTCGATGGGGGCGAAGCCATGAGCCTCGAGCTGGCTCATGTGCGCCTCCGAGGTGCGGCGGGCGAGGACCGAGGCGTGCACCGCTGGATGGAGGGTCTTGATCCGCCCATCCATGATCTCGGGAAAGCCCGTGACTTCCTCAATGCCGGTGACCGCAACCCCGGACTGGGTGATCACATGCGCCGTGCCACCGGTGGACACGATCTCCCACCCCATGGCCGCCAGCTCACGCGCGAATTGCGTCACGCCACGTTTGTCAGATACAGAGATCAGCGCACGCGGCACCGTTCCTCCTTCAGTAGGTGTTGGCTCGCGAGATCAAGTCGAAACGAGGCCTTCGGCGACCGAGCGTGACTGCTCGCATCCGTCAAAGCCCCCTTTTCGGCCCACCAGCCGCACTACGCGACCGGCCCGCGCCGCCGCTAGCACCACCGCCGGCAGCAACTGGTGTTCGACTTTGAGTATCCGGGCCGCGAGCGACTCAGCAGTGTCGTCCGCCGCCACCGGAACGGGCCACTGTGCCACTATGGGCCCCTTGTCGTACTCGGCCGACACCAAGGTGGACGGTCGCTCCCGACACCGTGGCGCCGGACGCCAGTACGGCTTCGTGAACGCGGTGTCCGTACATACCGTGTCCGCCGAAAGACGGGAGCAGTGCGGGATGGATGTTGATCATCCGGTCGCGATATGCCTCGACGACGGACTCTGGAACGAGCTTCAGGTAGCCGGCCAACACGACGAGCTCTACCTGATGCGCCTGCAACAGCTCGATCATCTTCTGCCCGTCGGTTGGATCCTCGATCACGGCGGTCGCCACGCCAGCAGCACGGGCCCGCTCGAGGGCACGGGCGGACGGCTTGTTGCTAGCGACGAGTACGACACGGGCCGGAGCGCGACCCTGACAGGTATCCAGCAGCGCCTGCAGGTTGGTACCACTCCCTGAGGCGAGGACGGCAACGTGCATAGCCAAGTGCGGGTTAGTCGTGGTCGGGAGAAGAACCTCCTGCGCCCCTCTGACACGGAGAATCCTGGACTATCGGCTTCGTACCTGCCGTCACGAGCAGCGTGTAGGCTCCCTCCTGGCGCTTCCCTCGGGTTCTCACCACGAGGCGGTACGGCCGCTGCTCCGTGGGCGTGTGTACTATGCGAGGGTTACAAGCGCCGCCGTCATCATCATCGACTTCCACTATGTCAGCAATACCGCGCACCAGTATCAGCACCGCGTCCAGCGCATCCGACATGACGTCGGCGGTGAACGGGCTACCGCCGGTGGTTGGGAGCAGCCACACGTGGTAGTACGACGAGTCACTCAGCATGGGATCGCCGGACGTGAACGTCTGCTGCACCGAATCGCCCAGCGAGAGGATGCCGATGTGACCCAGGAAGCCGCGGCACCCCGCCGGGCCTCCCGGCGGCAACATTCCCTGCATCAGCGTGAGCTGAAACTGTCCGATCTCTCCAGCAGTCGCCGCGGCGGCGTGAATGACATACTGCCCGGTGACCGGGAGCACCGACGTGACATGAGCATTGCAGCCGCCGGCACTGTCGTCATCGCCGGCCAGGACGTTATCATCGACATCCGCGAGGATGAGGTACGCGTTGAAGTCCGGCGACGAGAGAAATACCGTGATGGAATCGCCCTCCTGCCCCTCAAACACGTACAGCTTGTAGCGGGATGAATCCTGGAAAGCCGGGTCGCTGGACGCCAGGTAGTTGGTTACCGTCTCGCCGTAGGCAATAGGGGTTATGGTCGGTGGTTCCTGCGCGGAAACTGCCGATGCGATCGTGCAAGCGGCGGCCGCGAGCGTGGTGGAAAAACGTGCCAAGGTACCTCCCGAGAACCGAAGAGGGGGCGGCAGGCAAAGCCTAGTAGACACTAAGTATAAGGAATAGCGCTCCGTTGCGTCGCGGAATCTGGCACCGAGGTCGCCAATTCGCAATCAGCATCTAGTAGGTTGTTGTGGGCCTCTGCCTCNNCCTCTGAGCCAGCTACGCCTTCTCCCTCGCCTGCCGGACTGCCTCTGCGACGACGGCGACCTCGTCATCGCCCAGCGTGCGAACATCGAATACGACCCGGTCCTCGCTGGTCCGCGCAATCACAGGGGGATCATGTTGCCGCAGGGCGCCCACAAACGCCTCACATGACTCGACCGCCACAGTGACGAGAGTGGTGGGGAGCTCGCATCCGGGGAACGCTCCCCCTCCCACGGCCGAGGTGCCGGGTGCAGTGTGAGCTCCGGGAATCCGGCGAGCCAGCCGACGCGCCCGCCGCTTGAGGGCGCGTGGCTCAGCAGTCAGCATTGTCAGAGCCGGGATTTCGGCGAGGGCGCGCTCGGGGTCCCGGTAGAGCGCCAGGGTCGCCTCGAGCGCGGCCAGGGTCGTCTTGTCCGGCCGAAGGGCCCGCGCCATGGGGTTGCCCCCGGCTCGACTAACCACGTCCCGCGGTCCCACGATGATTCCTGCCTGCGGGCCCCCCAGGAGCTTGTCTCCCGAAAACACCACGGTCGCTCCCGCCACGACACTGTGCTGCACCAGGGGCTCTCCGCCAAGCCCATACTCTTCCAGTGAGATCAAGAGTCCGCTGCCGACGTCGTGGACGACGGGGATGCCGCGGACGCGGCCCAGCGCCACGAGCTCCGCGGTGGAGGCTTCGGTCACGAAGCCGGTGAGCTGGAAGTTCGAGCGATGGACCTTGAGGATCAGCCGCGTGCGGGGGCTGATGGCGAGTTCGTAGTCACGCAGGCGCGTGCGGTTGGTGGTGCCGACCTCCACGAGAATGCTGCCGCTCTTCGAGAGAATCTCCGGAATCCGGAAGCGGCCTCCGATTTCGACGAGCTCGCCCCGTGAGACGAGAGTCTCGCCACCACCCGCGAGGGTGTTGAGTACCAGGAATACCGCCGCTGCGGCGTTCACAACCACCAACGCATCCTCCGCTCCAGTGAGTTGCTGCAGCAGGGAGCGGGTGTGGGCCTGCCGGGAGCCCCGGGTGCCGGCCGCGACGTCGAATTCGAGGGCGCTGTAGCCCAACGCAGCATCCACAGCCTGCCTGGCAGCCCGGGCGAGCGGCGCGCGACCAAGGTTGGTATGCAGGATGACTCCGGTGGCATTGACTACTCGCCGCAGGGAACGACGGCTCTGCTCGATGACCCGCTGCTCGACGGCGGCGAGCCATCCCTCCGGTGGTGGCTCACCGCTCCGCTGGCGTGCCTGTTGTAGCGTGGCACGGATGGCGTCCACC
>JABAOC010000035.1_pt2 | contig 17194 bp, 14 predicted proteins | sample 7062161 | NCBI WGS metagenome assembly JABAOC01 (sample SAMN14538625, study PRJNA623070) | marine sediment metagenome | biome: marine biome [ENVO:00000428]; feature: marine pelagic biome [ENVO:01000023]; material: deep marine sediment [ENVO:00002113] | place: India: Gulf of Khambhat ... | reverse complement strand
AGGACCGGCCAGCGCTCGGCGACGGCCCGGCCCAGCGGCTCGAGTGTCGGGTCGTACACCGGCCGGTCGAGCCCTGCCGGCCGCGCCTGGTCGGCCGCCGAGGCGCGGGCGTGATGCGCCGCATCCATGAACAGCTGCTTGTGATAGGCGATGACCGCGAACAGCGAGCTGGGATAGCCCCGAGTCCCGCGCGGTCCCCGCAGGTTGAGCCGCAGCGCCGCGGGCGTACGGACGACCAGCTCCGCCGGCAGCCCGCTACCGAGGCTCACCACAGCGCCCTGGCCCGTCACGAAGCCATCGCTGTGGATCGTCATAACGGTGGTGAAGCCACCCTCGCGCCAGCTCTCGATCCGCGAGTCTTCGTTATCGATGGCGCCAGCGGCGGCTCGCGACGAGAAGGTGGCAGGTCGGTCCTCGGGGCCATCCGCCGCTGGTGTCGTCGCGCCGGCGGTCGCCGCCCGCGCACCGGCCGCTCCGGCACCCTGCTGCTGCGGCATCCCGATGTCGGTCAGCGCATCGAACAGGCCGGGGTAGACGGTCAGCCCCTCGCCGTCGATCACCCAGGCCTCGGGCGGCACGGTCACGTTCGTCCCCACCGCCGCGATCAGGCCGTTGGCGATGACCACGGTGCCGTTCTCGATCACCGGGCCGGAGACGGTGACGATGCGGGCGTTGGTGATGGCGTAGTAGGGTGGCGGGTTCGGCGTTTGGCTCGGCATCTGGCCCGCCGCAGCCGCCGGTAGCACGGCGAGCGCTGCGGCCAGCAGGCCCGAGGTTGCCAACGCCGAGAGGACGCGGCGTCCTATTATAGTAAACGCCGCGTCCACGGGAGTGGACGGATGTCTCATCGCTTCCCCTTCCGTGGCTGATGGTGTTTTGTCCCGGGATTCGGGCGACGCCGATCAGGCCGGCGCTCAATACCTGTTAACAGCCGAGAAGCAGCGGCCGTTGAGCGGAGCGCGTGAGCCCAGCGCGAATGCCGCGCGCCGGCCGGGACCCCCTCGGCGCCGGCGGCTGAAACTCGAGGACCCGTCCGCGTGTTGTCAGGTAGGATCTCAGGAGATAGGGAGAGCGCGATGAGCGAAGCGGGACAGCGACACGAGCTCGCCACCTTGGCCGGCGGCTGTTTCTGGTGCCTGGAAGCGGTATACGATCGGTTGCGCGGCGTCGAGCGAGTGGAGTCGGGCTATGCCGGCGGCCACGTTGCGAACCCGACCTACGAGCAGGTCTGTACCGGGACCACCGGCCACGCCGAGGTCGTCCAGATCACTTTCGATCCCGACGTCGTCTCGTATCGGGAGCTGCTGGAGGTCTTCTTCGCCATCCACGACCCGACGACCCTGAACCGGCAGGGCGCCGACGTGGGCACGCAATACCGCTCGGCCATCTTCCACCACACGCCGGAACAGCGGGCGACGGCGGAGGCGCTTATCGCCGAGTTGGAGGAGCAGCAGGTGTGGGACGACCCGATCGTCACCGAGCTGACACCGCTGTCGGAGTTCTACCCGGCCGAGCAGTACCACCGCGACTACTTCCGGCGGAACCCCGAGCAGTCCTACTGCCAGGTGGTCATCGCGCCCAAGCTGGCGAAGTTCCGGAGCAGCTTCCAGGAAAAGCTGCAGGACCGGTCCTGAGCCGTCCCTCACGGCTCCCACCACGCCGGTATGACACCCGCGCGCATCGAGGGCCGATATCAACCGCGCCCTCCGTAGGCATGATCCAGCGCCTCACGCCAGCTTGCCTCGGGCACGAGTTTCACCGCATCGACCAATCCGAGGTTCACGAGGAGCAGCGTCAGCAGTCGACGCCGCTCCTCGGGCTCGTCAGCCGGCGCGATGAGGTAGCCGCGACAGAGCTCGAGCTTCTCCGGTGTGCCCGCCCGGTACTCGTCCAGCGAGATGGCCCGGGGCCCGAGCCCGGGCACCGGCAGATCGAGGTTCGATTCGACCATTCTTCCCTCATGACAGCGCTCGCCGACCCGCCTGGGAAGGAGACCAACCTGCGGGCGCGCGACCGTAGATGCGCCGGTACGACTGGACGGTAACCGCCGGCGGACACGTCCCCGAGACAGCTTCGCGCTGCGCGTCGCGCCCGGCGCCGCCAGCGACGGCACCCTCTCCTCGGGAGTCTAGCCAGCCGCTCTCATCAAAACGTCAACTCGGGAAGGCCCATGAAGGATCCAGGACGCCGAGGAGCCGAGTCGAGCATAGCGGAGCCCACCCGCTGGCCGGGCGGGCCCAGCCGATCGGTGGCCAGGCGAAGTGCCAACGACCAGCGGCGTCACTCGGCGCGCAGTGCCTCGAGCGGGTCGATACGCGTGGCGCGCCAAGCCGGCAGATAGCTAGCCGCGAGAGCCACGGCGACGAACAGCAGCGCGATGGCGGCGAAGGTGAGCGGATCGGTGGGGCTCAGCCCGTAGAGCATCCCGCGCAGCAGCCGCGTGACGGGGAGCGCGAGCCCCAGGCCGATGGCGAGGCCGAGGCCGACCAGCTTCAGAGCGCTGCGGATGACCAGGCTGCGGACCGAGCCGGTAGCCGCCCCCAGCGCCATCCGGATGCCGATCTCGCGAGTGCGTTGGGTGACGGCGAAGGCGAGGACGCCGTAGAGACCCAGCGCCGCCAGTAGCAGCCCGACGGTACCGAATACGGCGGTGAAGAGGGCGGCGGCGCGTGTGGGCAACAAAGCGATCCCCATCAGCTCGCGGTACGGCAGGTTGACGTCGATGGGAACCACATCATCCAAGTCACGGACGATCGCGCGGAGTGCGCCGGCGACGTTGGCACCCCGGTGGTCGAGACGTACGAGGACGACCGGTGATGTAGTGGGCCACTGGTGGTATGGTACGTAGACCATGGCCCGCGGTTCTTCGGTCGGGGTACGGTATTTCGCGTTGCGGGCCACGCCGACGATCTCGAACTCCGCATCGTCCAGAGCAGCCAACCTTATTCGCTTGCCGAGCGGAACCTCATCCGGCCAGTGACGCCGGGCGAATGTCTGGTTGACGATCGCCACGCGCGCCGCATCCTCCCGGTCGGCTTCGCTGAAGGAGCGGCCGCGGGTGAGCGGGATGCGCATGGTCCCGAAGTATCCGGGTGTGACGCGGGCGAGATCGGTTCGCGGGCGCAGTATCTCGCCGGCCGGCGCCCTGCCCACGACCTCGAACTCGCTGGATCGAGAGCCGAGTGTCACCGGCGGCATATCGGTGACCGCCAACGATTCGACCTCGGGCAGCCGCGCGGCCCGCTCGGCGAGCTCGCGGTAGAAGGCGGTCGCGCTCTCCGGCGAGTAGCCGAAGTAGCCCATCTCCAAGCTCAGGACGTGCACGCCATCCGGCTCGAAGCCCAGGTTCACCTGGTCGACCCGCGCCAGGCCCCGGGCGAACAGCCCGGCGCCGATGAGCAACAGCGCCGAGCCGGCCACCTGCGTCACCACGAAGGCGCTGCGCAGCCGCGAGCGGGGCGCGCCGCCAGCCGCCGAACCGGCCCTCAGCGTCGCCTGCAAGTCCGGCTTGCTCACGTGCAGGGCCGGCGCCAGCCCGAAGGCGAGGCCGGTGAGCAAGGCGACCACGAGCGCGACGGCCAGCGCCCGCGTGTCGGGCGCGAAGTCGAAGGCCAGTGGCACATCGATGGGCAGCTGATAACCGTTCAGCAGCCCGGTGACGTAGAGCGCGATCAGCACACCGCCGGCGCCATCTCGATCGGCAACCACAANNTTCATCAGCCGAGTCACGTAGAGCGCGATCAGCGCGCCGCCGGCTCCGCCGAGCGCGAACAGCAACAGGCTCTCGGTCAGCAGCTGGCGGATCAAGCGCCACCGGCCGGCGCCCAGCGCCAGCCGCATCGCCATCTCCTTGCCGCGCCCGGCAGCGCGAGCGAGCAGCATACCGCCGACGTTCAGGCAGGCGATGAGCAGCACGGTCCCTGCGATCAGGAAGAGGAAGAGCGAGAAGCCCATGGCCGGTCCGTAGGCGCCCGTCCCGATCGGCCGGTAGCGATACACATCGATACCGTGGTCCGGGCTACGCTCCGGGTACTCGGCCCGCAGCGCCGCGCTTACCCGGTTTAGCGCCGCTCCCGCCTGCTCGATGGCGACGCCCGGCGCGCGGCGGCCGAACGCGTCAATCCATACCTCGCCACGGGCGTTCAGGTCGGTGCCCATCAGCGCCGGCGCCATCTCGATCGGCAACCACACGCCCACGTCCAACATGGCGTTCGGTCCCCGGAACCCTTCCTCGGTGACGCCGATCACGGTGAACGGGATACGGTTGAGCCGCACCGTACGACCGACTATCGTCGAGTCGCCCCCGAACTGCTGCACCCACGTCCCGTGGCTCAGCACGACCGCCCGCTCGGCCGCCGCCACCCGATCATCGGCGAAGAAGCGGCCCAGCGCCGGCCGCACGCCTAACATCCCGAAGAAGTTGTCCGAGACCAGAATCCCCACCAGCATCTCCGGCTCCGATCCGCCGCCGATCACCACCGCGCCGACCGCCGTCGCCGCCAGATCGCTCAGCCCCGTCTCCGCCGCGCGATAAGCGCGGTAGTTCGGGTAGGAGAGCTCGTGGTAGGAGGAGCCGTCCTCCGCCACGCCGTACACGCGCACCAGCTCGCCGGCGTTCCTCACACCCGGCGGCGGCCTCAGCAACACCGCATTCACCGCGCTGAAGATCGTCGTCGTCGCCCCAATCCCCAACGCCACCGTCAACGCGGCCAGCAGCGTGAACCCGGGCGAGCGCCTCAGGATGCGGGCAGCGTGGCGGACGTCGCGCAGCATGCTCTCCATCGCGGAACCCTCCCCTTCGCCGCCGCGACCGCCCGCTTACCCGGCCTCGCGGCTTCGTCGCCGCCGGCGCGCGGACCGTCGCGTTCGACTGTCTGGCTACTTACGCGTACGGCAGCGTCGGGAGCACGGTTTCGGACATCCCCGAGCGGCTCTCCGCACGGGGTCCGGCGGACGCAGGACCCACCGGTCACTGAGTCTGGACGAGTCGGCGTGGTCGTTATATGTTGGAGTGAAACATGTCTGAGTCCACTACTTGGAGGCCAGCTTGTTCAGCCACGCACTGAAGAAGGGGAGCGTCGAGCTGCTGCTGCTCTCGCTGCTCGAGGACCGGCCGCGCCACGGCTACGAGATCGGCAAGCTGATCGAGGAGCGGTCGGGCGGCCGTCTGACGTTTCAGATCTCCTCGCTCTACCCGATCCTCTGCCGGATGGAGGGGCGAGGTTGGATCGCGGGGCGCTGGGTCGAGAGGCCGGGCGAACGGCGTCGGCGGTTCTACCGGCTGACGAAGCGAGGTGTGAAGGCGCTGGCGTCGCAGCGCAAGGTTTGGAAGGAGTTCACCAAGGCGGTGAACCTGGTGGTGGAGCCGAGCCATGCGTGACTGGAAGCGATATGTGCGGGAGCATCTGGAGCTGCCCGGTCTGGACGGGGAACAAGAGGTGGAGGTCATCGAAGAGATCGCGGGTCAGCTGGAGGAGCGCTACGGTGAGGCGCGGGCGCGAGGCGTTGGAGAGGCGGAGGCGGAGGCGGAGGCGCTGGCGTTGCTGGGCGATTGGAGCGCTCTAGCCCGGGACGTCCAGAGCTCGAAGCGATTCAGCAGAGCGACACGAGTCGAGCACCGCATCGAGGAGGGGGAGTACGCGATCCGGGGGCGGGGCGGGTCCTGGATCTCGGTGGCCGATATGCTACGCGACCTGCGGCTCGCGGTTCGCCGGCTGCGCCGCGCGCCGCTGTTCGGCGCGCTGGTGGTGCTGACGCTGGGGATCGGGATCGGGGCGAACACGGCGATCTTCAGTCTGGTGAAGGGGATCCTCATCGATCCCCTGCCCTACGATGAGCCGGACCGGCTGGTGGAGGTGCTCAACACGGCGCCGGGCATCGGCGAGGACGTCCTGCAGCAGTCCGCGGCGGTTCACTTCACCTACGAGGACGATGCCCAGGTCCTCGAATCGGTCGGCCTCTATAATCGCTTCGATGTGAACGTGCTGGGGCTCGGGGAGCCGGTTCGGATCCCGTCGATCTACGTCACGGCGGGGACCCTTCCGACTCTGCGCGTCCGGCCGCTGCTGGGCCGGCTGTTCAGCGTCGAGGACGCGACCCCGGGCACCCCTTACACAGTGATCCTCAGCTACGGTTACTGGCAGAGTCAGTTCGGCGGGGACCCGGAGATTCTCGGCCGCACGATGAACATCAGCGGAGCGGCCCGGGAGATCATCGGTGTGATGCCGCAGGGTTTCCGATTCCTCGAGTACGATCCCGCCGTGTACCTCCCTCTCCGCTACGATCGTTCGAGCCTCACAGTCAGCAACTTCACGAACCCGAGCATCGCCCGATTGAGAGAGGGTGTGACGCTCGAGGCGGCCACGGCCGACCTGGCCCGGCTGGTACCGCTGGCCGTGGAGAGGTTCCCCGGCGGCCTGACCCTGGACTTCCTAGAGGAGACGCGGGGGGGGCCGCTTCTGCGGCCGTTGAAAGAGTCGGTCGTGGGCAACGTGGGTGATGTTCTCTGGGTGCTCTTGGGGACGGTGGGGTTCATCTTGCTCATCGCCTGCGCCAACGTGGCCAACCTGTTCCTGGTACGGGCCGAGGGGCGCGAGCGTGAGCTGGCGGTGCGGACCGCCATGGGAGCCAGGCGCCGGCAGGTCGCGGGGCAGTTCCTGGTGGAGAGCGTGCTGCTGGGGCTATTGGGCGGTGCCGTCGGTCTGGGCCTGGCCCACGGGGGCCTGCGGCTGCTGGTGGCGATCGCACCGTCCGACTTGCCGCGTCTGGACGAGGTCGCCCTCGATCCTGTCGTTCTGCTCTTCACCCTGTGCATCTCGATACTGTCGGGGATCCTTTTCGGGCTCTTCCCGGTCCTGCGCTGGGGGCATGTGGATCTGGTGAACGCGCTCAAGGAAGGGGGGCGCGGCTCGGGCGCCGGTCGCGAGCGTCACCGGACGCGGAACGCACTCGTGGTCGGACAGATCACTCTGGCGCTGGTGCTGCTCATCGGATCGGGCCTCATGGTGCGGAGCTTCCAGGCGATCCGGCGGGCGAACCCGGGCTTCCGGAACCCCGAGGAGATTCTCGTTCTGGCCGTCTCGGTTCCCAGCGAGGCGGCGGAGAGCCCCGACGAGGTCGTGCAGACCTACGAGCTCGTGACGCGCCGCCTGGCGGAGGTTCCGGGAGTGGTCTCGGTCGGGTCCTCCAGCTCGGTCACCATGGATGGCCGGGGTGGCTGGGATCCAATCTTCGTCGAGGACTTCCCGCTACCCGAAGGCCAGCTGCCGCCGATTCGCCGCTTCAAGTGGATCGGTGCCGGGTACTTCGAGACGATGGGTAACCCGATCGTCGCCGGCCGCGGGCTCACATGGGCCGACATCCGCAACCGAGCCCGGGTAATCCTGGTCACGGAGAATTTCGCGCGGGAGTACTGGAACGACCCCGCCGCTGCCATCGGCAAGCGGATCGGAACCGGGATGGCGCCGGGCAGCTGGCGAGAGATCATCGGCGTCGTCGGCGACGTCCGAGACGATGGCGCCACGCAGGATCCCGTAGCGACCATCTACTGGCCTATGCTGCTGGAGGATTTCTGGGCGGGGACCCGCGGGGACGCCCCCTTCGTGCAGCGGACCATGCTGTTCGCGATCCGTAGCCCGCGGGTCGGAACCGCCGCCTTCCTGAGCGAGATCAGGCAGGCCGTCTGGTCGATCCTGCCCGACCGGCCGCTCACCTACGTCCAGTATCTGGACGACATCCTGCGCGGCTCGATGGCTCGTACCTCGTTCACGCTGGTGATGCTGGGCATCGCTGCGGCCGTCGCCCTACTGCTCGCCACCGTGGGAGTCTACGGCGTGATCTCGTACGTGGTGAGCCAGCGGACCCGCGAGATCGGGGTCCGCATCGCCCTGGGCGCCTCATCTTCCACCGTGACGGGGATGGTTCTCAGGCAGGGGCTCGTCTTAGCCGTCATCGGGGTGGCCCTGGGGCTCGCCGCGGCCTACGGGCTGACCCGGTTGATGACGGGCCTCCTCTTCGGGGTGAGCCCGCTCGACCCGCTCACCTATGTGATGGTCGCCGTGAGTCTGACGGCCGTGGCGCTACTGGCCAGCTACCTGCCGGCGCGGCGCGCGGCGTGGGTCGATCCGATGGAGGCGCTGCGGGCGGAGTAGCGGACCGGGGGTTCGTGGGCCGGAGGTGTGGACTTCGACTCTGGACAGTCCACAGCCGATTACCGACGTCGAGCTCATTACTCAACGTTCGATGTCCGACCGTTGACAACCGGAGTCCGGCACCGCGCGTCGAATTTCGGACGTCGGCAGTCGATCGCCGAGCAGAAAGGCGAGCGTCGGCCGACGACTATCAGCTGGCGGCTGGCGGACTAATCAGCGAGCGGTGTCCTGGACACGGTCTCCGGGACATAGCGAAAGATGATCCCGGCGGCGAGCAGCGTGACGAGGCCGACTGCAAGAAACGGCAGCTCGAAGAAGAAGACGGCGAGCAGCCCGGCGTCGGCGGTTCTACCGTCTGACGAAGAAAGGCGTGGAGGCGCTGGCGGCGCAGCGGAAGACATGGAAGGAGTTCACGAAGGCGGTGAACCTGGTAGTGGAGCCGAGCCATGCGTAATTGGAAGCGATATGTGCGGGAGCATCTGGAGCTACCCGGCCTCGCTGGTGAGCAAGAGGCGGAGGTCATCGAAGAGATCGCGGGTCAGCTGGAGGAGCGCTACGGTGAAGCGCGGGCGCGAGGCTTTGGAGAGGAGGAGGCGGAGGCGGAGGCGCTGGCGTTGATCAGCGATTGGAGTGCTCTGGCCCGGGACGTCCGGGGCTCGAAGCGATTCGCCACTGCGCCGCGGATCGAGCACCGCGTCGAGGAGGGGGAGTACGCGATCCGGACGCGGGGCGGGTCGTGGATCCCGGTGGCCGATATCCTACGCGACCTGCGGCTCGCCGTTCGCCGGCTGCGCCGGGCGCCGCTGTTCGGCGCGGTCGTGGTGCTGACACTGGGGATCGGCATCGGGGCGAACACGGCGATCTTCAGCCTGGTGAAGGGGATCATGCTCGATCCCCTGCCCTACGATGAGCCGGACCGGCTGGTGGCGGTGTACTCGTCGGCGCCGGGCATCGGCGAGGGAATCCTGCCGCAGTCCCCGGCGGTCCACTTCACCTACGAGGACGAGGCCCGGCTCATCGAGTCGCTCGGGCTGTACAGAGGTGACGGTGTAACGGTGCTCGGACTCGACGAACCGGTGCGTATCCCGGCGATGTTCATGACGGCCGGGACGCTGCCGACGCTGGGCGTCCGACCGCTGCTGGGCCGGCTGTTCAGCGTCGAGAACGCTACGCCGGGCACTCCCGAAACGGTCATACTCAGCTACGGTTACTGGCGGAGTCGGTTCGGCGGGGATCCGGTGACTATCGGCCGTACGCTGAACATCAACGGACGGGTCCGGGAGATCATCGGTGTCCTGCCGCAGGGTTTCCGATTCCCGCTAGGCGATCCCGCGGTGTATCTCCCCTACCGCTTCGATCGCGCCGAGCTCAAAGTAGCCGACTTCGGATACTCGAGCATCGCCCGACTGAGAGAAGGAGTGACGATCGAGGCGGCGATGGCCGACCTGGCCCGGCTGCTGCCGGTGGCGGTGGAGAAGTTCCCCGGCGGCCTGACGCTGGAGTTCCTGGAGGAGGCGCAGGCCGCGCCGCTTCTGCGGCCATTGAAAGAGACGATCGTGGGCGACGTGGGTGACGTGCTCTGGGTGCTCTTGGGGACGGTGGGGATCATCCTGCTGATCGCCTGCGCCAACGCGCCATCCCTGTCGCCGTTGTCAACGAGTCGTTCGTCAGGGAAAACTTCCCGGGCCAGGAAGTGCTGGGCGCACGCGTTCGGGTAGCGGTGGCCTTCGGGTTCGGTAAGAGCTGGACGGTGGTGGGCGTGGTTCGCGATGTGCGTAGATATCCCGAAGCGGAGCCGGGGCCCGAGGTGTACGTACCGCTCGCCCAAGCCGGATCGGACAACCCCTTCGTGACCAGGGACGTGCGTCGGTTCCTCGCTCGCACGACGGTGCACGCGCGTGGACCGGCCGACGCGGGCAGCCTAGTTCCCAGCATTCGGGGAACGCTCGAGGCCATGGATCCAACCGTCGTGCCCCAACGGGTCGAGACGGTGGTCGACGCGATCCGCCGCGCCGCAGCCCCGACTTACCACTACCTGACACTGCTGGGCCTCTTCGCTTTCCTGGCCGTGGCGCTGGCCTCGGTGGGCCTGTACGGAGTCGTAGCCTATCTCGTCTCCCGGCGCACGCGCGAGATCGGTATCCGCATGGCGCTCGGCGCGGGGACGCCCCAGATCGCCACGACGTTTCTCCGGCAAGGCATCGTGCCGGCGCTGTGGGGCATCGGTTTGGGTTTGCTGGGCGCGCTATTGGGCGGCAAAGCGATAAGCGCTCTCCTATTCCAAGTTCCACCGACGGACCTCAGGGTCTACGCTGCGGTCACCCTTCTGACCCTGGCTATCTCGCTGCTGGCGATTCTGCTGCCGGCCCTGCGGGCGACTCGGGTGGACGCCGTGGAGGCGCTGCGCGAGGAGTAGCGGAAGGACGCGCGACTGGCCCGCAGGTCGCGCGTCGCCTATCTTTTGTCCTCCTCCGGTTCCCTTCCCTGTGAGCTTTCTCTACGCTGCAAAAGAGGAGCGCCAAGATGAGACGACTGCTGATATCGTGTGTAGCGTTGACAATCGTCGCCAACCCGGGTTGCGGTGGGAAGAAGGTCATGGTCCCACCGCGGATCGATTTACAGCAGCACGAGGTCCTGGCGATCATCGAATTCGCCTCGTCGAACGAAGGCAAGTTGGGCGAGCTGGCGACGACGCGGTTCATGGAAGACGTCCGGATCGATCAGGGACTGGTGCGGATCGTCGAGCTGGGAACCGAGGAGGAAGCGCTCCGCCAGGTGGACGCCGAGCGGTTGGATCGCAACGCCTACATGGCACTGGGTGCGGAGCACAACGTCGCCACGATCTTCACCGGCGAGCTGGAGGTCTCGGACATCCGGCCGGCGATCTCGGTCAGCGGCGACCTCAGGAACCTGGGCGCCGCCGCCGACATCGACGCGACGCTCACCGTGCAGATGATCGAGACGGCGAGCGGCGCCTCGCTCTGGAGCCGCTCGGCCAGCGTGACCCAGCGCGTCGGCCAGTTGAGCGTCATCGGCGGCAGGCCCATCTTCGATGCGGACGACCCGGAGCACGCCTACGGCGAGCTGGTCTATGCTCTGGTCGACTTGGTGACGGCGGACTTCAAGGTGAGCTGGGTGAAGCAGTGAACCGGTGAGCGAACAGCAGGAGCGGAGAGATGACCCTATACACTCGCACGATCGTAATCGTGTCGGCTCTTTGGCTTGCACTGGGGACACCGGCGCCCGCCCAGACGCCCGAGGATGAGGTCGTTGATGTCGTGCAGCGCCTGCTCGATGCCATCAGCGATCGCGACAGCGCGTCGTTTCGTGCCCTCGTACTACCGCAGCTGCAGAACCTCGTCGTCTTTCCCGAGGACGACTCCGTCAGGCTCGCCTGGCGCGAGACCGAGGAGTCGATCCGCAGCCTCGGTAGCCCGGGCCCCAAGTATCTGGAACGCATGTGGGAGCCCACGGTACTGGTGAGCGGTCCCATCGCCGCGGTCTGGACCCCCTACGACTTCTATCGCGACAGCGAGTTCAGCCATTGCGGGGTCGATGCGTTTCATCTGGTGAGGACAACGGAAGGCTGGCGGGTCGCCGCGATCATGTACACGGTGGTGCGGCCGCAGGAGCACTGCCCCGCGAGCCCCCTCGGCCCACCGGAAACCCTACCGCAACAAACGCCAAGCCCGGCGGGAAACCTCCGGGCTTCTCGGTGATGGGGTCAGACGCTTGCGAAGTCGCGGCTATCGCAATCCCAACCGCTGCAACAGGTCGCCGAACCGCGGGTCGGCCTGGAGTGCCGTGGCGGTTGGATCGGAATTGATGTAGGTGAGGCTGCCGCGATCTTCTTCATAGGCGCGCTCGAGGTACTCGAAGGCGCGGTCCAACTCGCCCAACTCGCCGTAGACGATGGCTAACTCCTTGAGCATCTGACCGCGAGCTTCCACACGCTCTAACATCTCAAGCGCCTCCGCCCGGCGCCCGGCGCGCGCGTAGGCCCAGGCAAGACCGGGGGCGTTGAACGGATAGTCCGGCCGCACCTCCAGCGCCCGCTCGAGCGCCGCGATTCCCTGCTGGTAGTCGCCGTTCAGCGTCGAGGCGAAACCGAGGCTGTAGAGCGCGCCCGGGTTGTCAGGCTCCAGCTCCAGAATCTTGCGGGCCTCGGCGATCCCGCCCTCGTAGTCGCCGGTGAACCAGAGCCCGCTGGTCAGCGACAGCCGGTAGCTGATCGACAGGGGGTCCAGCTCTACCGCCCGGCGCAAGGCGGCCACCAACTCTTCGAAGCGCCCTAAATCGAGCAACAGGCGGGCGTGGCGCCGGTGCGCCTCGGCCGAGCCCGGGTTGAGCTCGAGTGCCCGTAGATGGTGGCGCTCAGCTTCGGCGAACTGCAGGTCCGCCTCGACCACGTCGGCCAGCGAGGTGTGCGCATCGGCTAGCGTCTCGTCCAGCGCCAGCGCTGTCTCCGCGTTGGCCCGCGCCTCCGACAAGGCCTGCTCCGCCTCCATGTAGCCGTCGCTCCACAGATCGAGGTAGATGTCGGCCAGGCCGGCGTAGGCGGGAGCGAAGTCCGGGTCGGCTTCGATCGCCTGGCGGAACAGCTGCGCCGCGGCCTCCAGTCCCGACTCGCTGCCGCCGCCCGGCTTGTGGTGCAGGTAGCGGCCGCGCGTGTAGAGGTCGTAAGCCTGCAGGCTCTCGGTGGGTCGCGTCGCCAAGCGTACCTCGACCTCGGGCGTCAGCGCTGCACTGAGTGCGGCGGCGACCTGGCGAGCGATGTCGCTCTGGATGGCGAAGATGTTCGCTGTAGTGAGCTCGGCGTTGTACGTCTCGGCCCACAGGTGGCGGTCGTCACGCGCGTCGATCAGCTGCATGCTTACCCGCACGTGGTCGCCGGCGCGCTGCACGCTACCCTCGAGCAGGGTGGCGACGCCCAAATCGGCGGCGATCTCACGGACGCCCAGCTGCGTATCCCGATACTTCATCACCGAGGTGCGCGAGATGGTCTTCAGACTGCCGATCTTCGAGAGCTGGGTCAGCAGGTCGTCGTGGATACCGCTGGCGAACGCCAGGCTCTGCTCGTCGGTGTTGAAGCTCGTCAGCGGCAGCACGGCGATAGAACGGAGATCTCGGCTGGTCTCCACACCGAGATTCGGTGCGGTTCCCGGCCCGAAGAACAGCCAGCTGGTCGCCACCACACCCCAGAAGGCAAACGCGATCAGGCCGCCCACAATCGCGTTCCGCCAGGTAAAGATCCGCTCGCTACCGGCCCGGGCCGTAGTTTCGGCGCGCGAGTCCGCGCCCGCCGCCCAGCGGGTCAGCCGCTTCTGAACCAGGCTGGTCACCAAGACGATGGGCAGCCCGATGGCGAGCAGCGCCAGGGTGAAGCGCGGGAACCAGGCGGGCATGTCGAAGTTATTGGCCAAGACATCGACCACCTGGAGCGCGATCCAGGAGCCGACCAGGTAAACCCCCAGCACCTGCCAGACCGAGCGGTGCTGCAGTTTGTCGATGATCCCTTTTAGACCTAACATCGGTTCACCCGTAGCGTCCGCCCACGATCTCACCCCGAGCCGACTGCGACCTCGCGAGTACCTAACCTATCAGCGTGCCTCCCAGGTACCGGGCAGCGGTGGGCTCTTCCAGCACAGAAAGTAATCACCAACCGAAGCCGCGCCAGTGACTTGCCCCGGTTGGCGGCCCGGCCATGCCCCTGTCCCAGCACGTCACAAGGGGCCCCAACCCTCCTCCCGGACCTGGCTTCTGTCTAAGTTATGTCAAGCAACAAATTTGACAAGTCCTTGACAGATTGCCACCGGCCGTGTAATTTCGTGCCGAACGGCGGCTCGGGAGATCACTGTAACCTCGCACTGTGAGGGTTGAATCGCATGTCGAGAGAAGCCAAGGCGAAGGTGTTGTTCGGGATAGCGGCGTTGCTCTCGTTCGCCCTGTCGGTCTACCTCTGGTTCAACGGCCAGCGGGCGGAGGGGATGTTCGTGGGTCTCTGGGTGCCCTCGACGCTCTCGCTGGGGGCGTTGCTGTTGGCCGGAAGCGGGGCCCGTCGTGTCTGATCTGGCGCTATTCCTGTTCGGCAGCCTGGTGACGCTGATCTGCGCCGCGGCCGTTGGCCTACTTCTGTGGGGTGCAGTGCAGGACGGGCGTTCCGCAGCGGAGCGGCGAGAGCGGCTGGGCTAGCGAAGACTTGTGTCCGCCCACCCTGGTGTAGTAGCTTCGACAAGCCTGTACACCAAGCCAAAATGGGAGTTCGGTCGACATATTGGCCTTCCAGCCCGCGCCCTCAAGACATCGGAGGTCGCTCATGTGGTTCGAGTACAAGAAGCGCGTAGCTCCGATCTATCAGGATGAGACCTACCGCCGCCTCTTCGCCACCGCCTCCGGACGCAACCGTCCCAAGGGCCTCAACAAGCTCAGGAAGCTAAAGAACAAGGATCCCAACAAGGTGACGGGTTGGCGCCGCTGGTTCGGTGCCCGGTCGAAGCGAGACTCGGCCGACAGACCGGGGACACCGCCTCTGTAAGTAGGGTTGAACGCCGAGCCCGGAGGAGAGATCCTCCGGGCTTTTTTGGCGGAACTGCCAGTCGCGATTCCCTCAGCGTCCCAAATTCCATCACACTCGTTGGTGGCGTGCCCCCGGTGGGACTCGCGTTGAAGGCGGCCCATCAAGGATGTGTGGGGAGTGGGTGCGATCAAGCTTGGGGGGCGGGACCAACCGGCCAGGCTCAGTTGGCCTTGAGCACGTACGTCCGGTGACGGATCACGAGGCCGCCAGCTCCCGCAGCCGCCTCGCCAGCTTAACCATCGCCAGCGTGTCCTGCTCGCAGTACTTCCGGAGGTCCTGGCGCAGTTGCTCCCGTTCATCAGCCGGTATCGTGTCTTCCTCCAACAGCAGGCGCGCGATCTCGGCGCTCGCCACGTTCCCATCGTTGACCGCCAGGTCGTCGTAGGAGAGCTCCGGCACCAGCGGTGTGAGGATGTCCTTGATACTGAAGCTCCCGCCGAAGTCGGGGTGATAGACGTGGTCAAGGACGACGGGCCTGAGGTCGATGAGCTTCTCCTCGATCTCCTGGAGCGGTCCATCGAGCTCCGGAACGCCCTCTCGGAGCTTGCGGATGCAGCCGACCTCGAAGGTCGTGTACATGGCGATCTTGTCGGCGCCAGCGCAGGCGTCGACCAGCGCCCGGGCCAGCGCCGGCCGCGGGTCGTCGGGGCCGTCGGCCAGCCACTCCTTGTGCGTGATCTTGCCGTCCGGCGACTCTTCGTGGTAGCTGAACTGCGCCGGCACCGAGCCCCAGGGCGCGAGGCCGGGCCAGACCGGGATGGCGGGGCCTACGGTCTCAAAGTCGAGGAAGCCCAGCCGTCCCGAGAACGGTGCCAGTGCCTCGGCCAGCCCCGGCTCCACGATCATCTCGCCGGTCTCCTGCGCGCGTATCTGCCGCTTCTGCACGGTCGAGAGTTTTTGGCCGGCCGGGATATCATCGATCGTGTGGACCCCAGCCTGCATATATTCCCACGTCTTCTTCGGCCCGACGTGGTAGAGCGCGCTGATATGGTTCGGGTCGTCGGGCCAGCAGCGACCGAGGAACGGGCAGTCGCGCGGGTCGTGACAGTAGGGTCCGATGCCCTTCTCGGGCCGGGGACCATGAATCGCTCGCAGCTGCTCCTCGATCTCATCGACGATCTGCGGCAGATAGGCCGCCACCTCAGCCGTCACATCGGTGCGTTGGAACAGCTCGCCCTCGGGATGACGGTATTCGCTGTTCAGGTGCATGATCTCCGAGCGCGCCACGTCGATGCCGCAACGTTTCAGCACATGCGTCTGGATCGCCGCGTCGGGGATGTGCTCATCCTTGAGCGACTTCGTCGCCTTGACCTCGATCATGTTGAACCCGCCGTTCACGCGCTCGAGAACGTCGACCATCACGAACACGTGGTCGGCCAGAAAACTCGCCTCGAACACCGCCGGCGCGCCGGCCGCGAGTGCGGCACTCGTCTCCGCAAGCCGCTCCTCGACCGCGTTGTACGGCAAGTCGATGAGCACGCCGCCCGGGAAGAGCGTCCGCGCGAGCACCCCCACCTGCTGGCCCTGGTCGAACCGGAACTGGAGCGCCTTGTCGGGTATCAGCTCCGGCGCGTCGTGCTCGTGCACCTTCCACCAGAGGTAGCCGAGGCACTGGCAGCCGGCGACGAAGCGCGACTTCGAGAGTCGACGAGTGTACTGGTCCTCGGACATATTCCTTGCAGGTTCGAGTTGAGTGACGACGACTTCAGGGAGCGGGCGGCGGTGGTGTATCGTCTGCTACCCAACGGACACGCCACCGTTCCACACCCGTGGCCGCGAATCGGCCCTATTGTCAAGATATGCAGGGGGTCTGACAGTCGCCGGTGTGACGGGTCGCGGTACTTCTGACCTGCCGTCCTGTGTTGATCCTTCGTTGACGGACGACGCTGCCGCGCGGTGTCCTGACCGGCCTGTTCTTCGTCTGCGTGTTCAGCGCCCGCTTCCTCATCGAGTTCGTGAAGGAGCGGCACGCCGAGTACGCCGCCGCCCTGCCGCTCAGCGTCGGCCAGCAGCTCGGCCTTCCCCTGATCATCCTGGGGCTGGCGTTACTGGCGCGCGCCCGGCGGAAGCGCGCGAGAGAGACGACGGAATCGAGGTCGGCGTAAAGGTCAGCGGCGACGGACTTGCTGCGCTCAAAACGGCTGGCGCCGGTGCGCGAGGACGACGAACGGAGCGAGGGGGTCAATGGCGAAGGGATCGGGGGCGAGTGAGACCGCCCTTGACGATGGCAACCGGACTAGCAGATACGCCAAGCCCGGAGGAAATCACTCCGGGCTTGTTGTGTTACGGAATGAGCGGTTTCATCGTGCGCGGTCGAATGGACGTACGGATCCGCCTGTATTCCTGCTTCCGTTCGCGGCTTACTGGCGTATGTGGAACCGGTACGCCCCCTGGCCGCTCCTGCTATCCCAGCCGAACACTCGGACCGTGTAAGTCCCCGTTTGGGGGAGTGTTACTTCTCCGGTAC
>JABAOC010009379.1_pt2 | contig 17197 bp, 18 predicted proteins | sample 7062161 | NCBI WGS metagenome assembly JABAOC01 (sample SAMN14538625, study PRJNA623070) | marine sediment metagenome | biome: marine biome [ENVO:00000428]; feature: marine pelagic biome [ENVO:01000023]; material: deep marine sediment [ENVO:00002113] | place: India: Gulf of Khambhat ... | reverse complement strand
AACGTCTTTCTCTTATCATAGGCACTTCATATCCTCGATATATGTGTAACTTTACGACATACATTTTCTTAATAGCTTCATTCGGCGAGAAACGTTCGGCATAAACCGCCGTAGAAAGGATTGGAGACCAACCAATGAGTAAAAATAAGTTGCTGGGAAAGCGTCGCGGTATGACGGGCCTTGAGACCGCCATCATACTCGTGGCGTTCGTGATAACCGCTGCTGCGTTCGCGTTCGTCGTCCTGAACATGGGTTTCTTGACGGCTGAGAAGGCTCAGTCAGTAATCAGCTCAGGCATGAGCGAGGCAGCCTCTGCGCTGCTAACAGACAGCGGGTTGATCGGCCAGTTCGCGAACGTGAGCGGCGACCAGAGCGATATCTGCCTCACCAAACTGACGTTCTACCTGAAGCTATCACAGGGCCACGAACCCATAGACGTTGACGACGACGTACTAGTAGCTACCTATACAAACCAATATGGCCACGGCGAGATCTACTCGACGAACGGTACAATCATGACGATATCCGGTGTTAACAGCGACGGCGATACACTACTGGAGACTGGTGAGAAGTTCAAGGTAGAGATCGACTTCACTCAACTACCAAAGAGTAATATGGACCCTGAGGCGGCTGATTGGACTGAGAAGTACGCTCACCCGTACGAGGAGTTCAGGGTCGAGATAAGGCCATCGGCGGGCGCCGTGTTGACCGTCGAACGCCAGATCCCGGCCGTATACAGCGCAGTCATGACCATAGAGTAGCGTCATCTCCTTCCCCTTTTTTAATTTCACTGAATATCAGGTCAAACCAGGAGTTTAAGATGGAAAACAAGCCGATGTTCGTTTTCAAACAGCAAAAAGACGGGGATAAAGACACAGTGTGTGGTGATCTATAAACCTTTTAAAAAAAATCGATGGAGGTGAGACTGATGGCTGAGGACAAGGACTCGTTACTAGATTTAAAGTCGGAGTTATCCGCGTTGACGACAGATCTAGGTGACGGTGAGCCCGATGGAGAAGCCATCGACGTCAGCAGCGAGATGATGGACCTCAAGAGGCGGATNNGCCATGACCGAGGCCATGAAGTCCACGCTGCTCGACGTACGCGCTCTGATGCAGGACATGGACAACCCGTTCAACATGCTCCGTGAGATGGGCGTCGACAAACTCGTAAACAAGGCGGTCGAGACCGTCGAAGACGAGGTGATGAAGCAGAAGAGAGAGGAAGCGAAGAGGCGGATGGCAGGAGATGAGCAGGGGCCCGCCGCCATAGTGACACAGTACGGTGGAGCCGCGCTGCCCCCCACATCATCTCCAGCGTCTTCACATCCGGCTCCATCGCCGCAGGCGAGCACGCCTACGGGCCCTGTAAAAAGCCAGTTACTGTCGCAAGCGTATAACCAAGCAGATTCAAAGACCCCCGATATAAGGGGAATCCCGGCTACACATCCAGAGATGGGTAGGCCCGCGCCTCAGCCACAGACAAGGGCAAGCCCACATATGGATAGTGATCTTAGTTCCCTGGAAAGGAGGGTGTCAGTCAACGAGCAGGCAGTCCCTCTAATTTTAAGCCGTATTTCCAGGACGGAAGAGGCCATCGACGAGCTCACCAACACCGTCCACGAGCTGGTAGAGGGGCTGAGAGGGACGTCGCCCTACGGCGATAGAGTGTCTCGGCGCAGACCCAGCCATCTTGATAGACGGGGAATGAACGCCCTAGCGAGACCAGAAAGCACAGGAGAGGTGTACTACGAGGCGTATATCAGCCTCATGGCCGACTACCTTGTCCTCAGATTCGGTGAGAAAGGCTCCGAGGAGATACTTCTCGAGGGGATGTACAAGGAATGGGCGTCCCCGAGGGTGGTGAGAGACATCATGGACCACCTCTCAACGAGCGCAAGGACCATGGATAGACGAAGCAGCGGCCCATCGGTGGGGCTCGGCACGATCAACTCTGACGTAGAGGACAAGATCCTGGTGACGTCGCTGTTGAGGAACCTCGACAAACCAGCTGCTGAGTGGACCGAGCCAACCCACCTGTTCTTGTTGCTCGCCTTGGTCACGAGGGCCAGGGAAAACAAAATCAACAGGGCATAGATATGAGCTTCCTCGACAGCGACAGCGAGAACATTCTAAAACTGAACAACCCCGAGCTAGACAGGAAGATAGGCGGGCTCCCTCTCCCTTCCCTCAGCCTGGTTGAAGGCCCCAACGACGCGGGGAAGACGATTCTGGCCCAGCAGGTGACGTATGGGGCCCTGACGGCCGGGAAAAGAGTCGTCTACATAACCACCGAGGACACGGTCAAGGGTCTCCTCACCAACATGGAGCGGCTGAACTGGAACATCTCGGACTATTTCCTATTAGGTAACTTCAAGATCACGACCCTCAACACCATCAACATGAAGTGGAACGAGGAGATCTCCAAGTACTACCTGATAGCCCTCACCAACTACATCAGACAGAGAGCCAGCGTATACGACGTGGTGATAATAGACGCCATGACCCACCTCCTGACCCACGCAGACGAGACCGACATCCTGGACTTCTTCAGCACATGCAGGTTCATCGTAGACCAGCTCGGCCAGACCTTCTTCATAACGATGCACCCCTACGCCCTCGACCAGGACCTGCTGGTCCGCATCAGGTCGTTCTGCGACGGCCACATAATCCTGGAGATCAAGACGTTCAGGGACAGAACAGCACTAACAATTAACGTCGCCAAGCTTAAGGGGGCGACGAAAAACGTCAACGACGTGATAAGCTTCGAGGTGAACCCGGCCTACGGGATAAAGATACTGCCGTTCTCCTCGACCAGAGGATAGCCGCGACCCCTTTCCCTACTATGTGTTACCACTCTATAATTCCTATAAACAATGGAACTTGCTTGAAATACGAATAGAATACCCGGAACCCGAAAGAGGTTGTTACTTGGAATCCTTCGAGGCTATTGGTAAGAGCTTTGCCGGCTACGGCACCGACGCTAAAGTCAGTGTCGAGGGGCAGATCTCCAGGCTCGAGGGGTTCAACAAGAACTGGGAGAGGAGGGTGAAGAAGAACCCGTACTTCAGGCTGTACATGAGAAGCCTCTTCAAAAAGAAGGAGATCGAGCCCCCGACCCTCGTTGACAGCCTATCCCGGGAGATGGGGGCCCTCGGGGAGCCCAACCTCATATACCCGGTCGGAGACCCCGTGTTCGTCCATATATTTGTCGAGGGGAAGAACAAAGACCTCCTCTACAAGCCGATCGAGCCACGCCTCATGTTTGACAGGGACTGGATACTGGCCGAGGTCGAGAAAAGGATCGCCCTCTCCATCGACGACACGATCTCCTTCAAGTCAACCGAGGAGAAGACGGAGTACCTGAACGCGCTCCTCAAGGACATAGTCCTTGTCAACAGGAAGCTGAAGCCTAGGGCCAGGAACTTTGAGCAAGAGGAGGAAGAGAACAAGGGTTTCCTGTCGAGGTTCAGGCAGGGCAGCCTGGACAGGATCGAGCTAGACCCACTCAGCTACGAGATGCTGAGGTACGAGATATACTGTGAGAAGGTGGGGTCAAGCATCCTTGAGCCCTTCATCCGTGACATCTACATAGAGGACATCCACTGCAGCGGTCTCGGCCCCATCCACATAGATCACAAGATCTTCAAGACGATGGAGACCACCGTGGTGCTGGAGACGTCGGAGGAGCTCGACGGCTTCGCGTTGAAGCTCAGCGAGATAGTGGGCAAGCCGGCGAGCCACAGGGAGCCCATCGTGGACGCCAAGATGCCTGACGGGTCGAGGCTGAACCTGGTGTACGGGGAGGACGTCTCGGCGAGGGGAAGCAACTTCACCATCCGTAAGTTCGCCGCGAACCCCATCAGCATCTGTCAGATCATCCACTGGGGCACGATGAGCAGCCTCGCGGCCGCGTATATCTGGATGCTCCTGGAGAACAAGATGAGCATATGGATCTGCGGGGAGACGGCGTCCGGGAAGACGACCAGCCTCTCGGCGCTCATGACTTTCATGCCCAGGGACTACAAGATCGTCAGCATAGAGGAGGTCCCCGAGGTTTATGTCCCGCACAAGAACTGGATACGGGAGGTCGTCAGGGACACGGCGGACTCTGGGAGCGAGGAGGGGGTCACCATGTTCGCGTTGCTCAAGGCGGCTCTCCGGCAGAGGCCCACGTACATCATCGTCGGCGAGGTGAGGGGCGCGGAGGGAAACATAGCGTTCCAGGCCATGCAGACAGGGCACCCAAGCATCGCGACGTTCCACGCGGCGACGGTGGGGAAGCTCGTTCAGAGGCTCACCAACTTCCCCATCAACGTCCCCAAGACCCACGTGGACAACCTGAACGCGGCCCTTTTCCAGAGCGCCGTCCACGACTACGAGACGGGTAAGTACAAGCGCCGCGTCCTGACCATAAACGAGATACTGGGGTACGAGCCGGCTGACCAGGTCTTCAACTTCGTCGAGGTCTTCAGCTTCGACCCCTCGACGGACAAGGTCGTGTTCAGGGGGCTGGGTACCAGCTACCTGCTGGACAACAAGATAGCCATAATGAAGGGCTACACGGGGACAGAGATCAGGAAGATCTACGACGAGCTGTTCATGAGGGCGGAGATCCTCGAGTACATGATAGCCCTCGACATACTGGAGTACGACGACGTGCTGGAAACCGTCCTGTATGTCCAGGGCGTCGGCATCGAGGAGGCTCACGCGAGGCTCAGACGCCAAGCCTTGATGAAGCTAGGCCACGGCATCGAACAGGAGATCAAGAGCAGGGTGAGCCAAGAGTGATCATAGAGAGGGAGAGGCTGGAGAAGTTCGTCGAGGGGCTCAGCAAGGGCGACAAGATAGAGTTCGAGTTCCCATTCTTCATGCTCTACCTGCGGTCCATCACATCGGGCGCCATAAGCAGGGTGCTGATGCTTCAGGTGGCCTCAGAGAAACTCATCTTCAACAGCATCGTGCCCTACCTGAAGAGGATAATCGTGTTGATGACTCAGTGGCGGTACCCCCAGGCGAAAGCGACCGAGATCATGAGCACCGAGGCCCCGACGAAGGGCTTCAGGGATTTCCTGTTCAAGTTCAGCCAGAGCATCGCCTCCGGCGAGCCCGTGAACCTGTTCATAGAGAAGTACTACACCAACTACATGGCGGAGTTCGAGTCGTCGCGTATGCAGGCCATAAACAGGCTGAAGACGCTCAGCGACGCATACCTTCCCATGCTCAGCATAACGCTCTTCATGACCACCACGATGCTCATCTCATCCATATTCTACGACCCGAAGATAATGATTCTGCTGGCCATCATGATCGTGATCGGCGTGAGCTTCGTACTCTACGTGCTGTCGTGGCTTATCTTCCAGAACGCGAGGCCCGACGCCATACTCGTGCAGGAGCAGAGGGAGAAGCCCCTGAGCAGGCAGCGCGCGGAGCACGCCGCGATGATGAGCATGGTGCTGTCCGGCCTGGTAATGTTTATACCGTTCGAGAGCCGGTTCATGCACTTCATAATAATAGGGGTTTTACTGTTCCTAGGGGGCCTCGTCGGGCGGACCTATGTGAACAACGTAAAGAAGAAGGAGGGGGACTACCCCGCGTTCTTCAGGTACATGGCCTCCAACCTCTCCGCCAACATACCGCTGGCCCAGATACTTCAAAGCGCGTCCGAGACCGACTTCGCGAGCCTGGACCCGGTCATCCAGAGCCTGAACAACAAGATCAAGATGCGTGTCGAGCCTAGGATCGCCTGGTGGGGGTTCGAGACAGAGCTAGACAGCACCCTGATCAGGCGGGTGAACACCATCATGACGGACACCATATACACGGGCGGCGACCTGGGCGTGGCATCGAAGTTCATAGAGCAGTTCTACCACATCTACGTCACCATAAGGGAGCGGAGATACTCGGCTGTCAGCTACCACGTGGGGCTGGTGGTACCTCTCTACGTGGTGTCGGCGGCGTTGTTCGGGGTAATCGACGGCTTCTTCACGTCGCTCATAGAGTTCATAGGGGAGATGGCTTCCCTGCTGGACTTCTTCTCGGTGCCAGAGATATCTTTCATGAGGCTCTTCTTCGTGTTCGCGTTGGCTTTGTTCGCCCTCAACAACGTGTTCAGCGTCTACAACATGGAGGGCGACTCAAGGTTCACGGTGTTGTACTACACCGGGATGCAAATGGCTTTAGGTGGAACGGTCTATTTGATTATCAGCGAAGCCGTCGCTAACTACCTGGGAGGAGTGGCTACCATATAGAGGTGAACGATGTGAGCGAGTCGATAAGAAGGAACTTCGAGCCGGGGAGATGGCTGCTGGTGTCAGGCGTCATACTGAGCGTCGTGCTTATGCTGCAGCTGTACGCGATCAACGAGACCGTGGACATATCATCGATCGACACCATCCTGGGGGAGGACTACATGGGCATGCTCCTCATAGCCTCCTACGTCCTCACCACTGTCGCCATGGTCACGGTCGTGATAGAGTACTTCAGCGTGAAGAAGAAGGTGGACGGGCTATTAGCCTTGACTCAGGTCCTTAACATCATAGAGGATCTGCAGTACCCAGCTAGACCGGGGGAGGTAGGACCCGAGGACGCCCAGAGGGTTAGATCCATGGGCTCATTGGATCAGGCATACGACTCCCTTGAGGAAGGGGAGGGGGTCTTCGAGGAGCCGTCTGCAGCCATACCCTTGGAAGATGACGGGTACGAGACCGTCGAGGTGAAGTTGACGGAAGAGGAGAGAGACGGTCTCAACGAGCCGGAGGAGCCCATCGAGCCAGAGCCTTTGCCATACGGAGAATTTGAAGAAGAGCAGGTGAGTCAGGGAGGCGCTGAGGGGGAAGAGGACGAGGTCGAGGACATGCTGAAGCAGAGCGAGGTGATCTCTACGCTCTCAGAGCTTGAGCGCGTGGTCGATGAGCTCAGAACAAAGAAACCAAAAATCAAGACAGCATAGAACCGGTGATTCTAGGGCGCATTCCACGCCTGAACTCTTCCATATCTACGATTCATAAACTATCTATATAATCTGAATCGAGAGTGACCAGAGATGGCGTCATCCATCGTATCTGAAGGCATAGTCTTGGTGGCCGTGGTCATCGCGGCGGCGGCCTTATCTCAGGTGTTCCTCACCTCCATGGCGGGGCTGGAGCATGGAACCCTGTCGATGACGGATAGGCTCAGCGACAAGATGGAGACGAACATCGACGTCATATCGGCGGTCAACACGTCATCAACGACGGTGAAGGTGTGGGTGAAGAACACCGGCACCTCCATCATACCCGCGACGGTGGTCGAGATGAGCGACGTCATCTTCGGGAGAATCGGGGAGTACAGCCACGTCCAGTACGCCGAGTCGGGTGAGGGCTGGGATTTCACGCTTCTGAACAGCGACGACACCAACTGGCAGGACTCCGAGACCATCGAGATAACCATAACGACGGCCTCGGAGCTTGTGAAGGGCGACTACTACTTCCGCTTCAACACCTATAACGGGGTCGACGACGAGCTCTACTTCACCATAGGGGATTAGGGATGGGTCAGTCAACGACGGTAGCCACCGCCTTCACGGCCATCATGATAATCGCAGGCGTATCCATCCTGGTAACCTCGACGGTCTCCAGCTTCGGCGTGATCAGCAAGGGGATAGACAGCATGGTCTCCCAGAACGAGGCCGTGCTGAACGAGGACGTGGAGTTCACGTCTTGGAGGCTCGTTGATTCACAGACCCTGAGGCTTAACGTGACTAACACCGGGGAGACCAGCATCAGGCTGAGAGACTTCGACAAGATGGACTGCATAGTATCCTACGTCGCGTCGGGGGTCAGTAACTCTGCCTGGGTGCCCTACGCGCAGGCCGGCGACACGGGCAGCCACTGGAACGTCACCAGGGTCTTCTTCAACGGTCAGGAGGGCGACGAGGTGAACCCCATAAAGCTCACGGCGCCGGTGTACGGAGGCTGGGACCCCCGCGAGACCTTGGAGATACAGATCTGGCTCGCAGAATCTAACCCGTCGTTCCAGTACGTCACCCTGGTGACCCCGGACGCGGTCAAGGCGTCCACGGATCTATACAAGGAGTACGAGGCTGGGGTGGCCACGGTGACGACCGGCGGCACCTACGTTGACGTCGCCCACAGCCTCGGCAGAACCCCGAAAGACGTTCAGGCTACCCCGCAGGTGGATCTCGGAGGCACCAGTTTCTGGGTCAGCAACGTGGACTCCAGCGGCATCCGGATCAACATCGGTTCCTCCCTCGGGTTCGACGCCTCCTTCTACTGGAGAATAGAGTAATCATTTATCGTCATCAATATATTTATGTAAATTAAATAACCTATTTTATACATAGTTTATTGTATTGATTTTCGTCTATTCATTATTTATCTATAGATTTAAATTATAGATTATTGATCTATAGTTTAGATCTATTTGTTTAATGCCTCAGAGCTTAAGATCGAGCCGGTGGCGTACATCCTGCTCATAGTCGGGGCGCTGGGGGACTGGGCGTCCACCAGGTTCGGGGTCTCACTGGGTCTAGTCGAGGGAAACCAGGTGGCTGCTTCGCTGATGAGCAACAGCCAGTGGATAATGACGGATTTCCTCGTCGTGGCGATCTGCATATTGGTGCCATACACATTGAACAGGGTGGTGAAGACGAGGGTTGCCGGCTATTTCATCGGGTTCCCTCTTGTCGCAGGCGTGATAAAGATCGGGGTAAGCCTGTGGAACCTGAATCTTATACTCAGCTAAAACGTTTGAAGAAATTGGATAGCATTCACTTGTTCTTCCAGAGCAAAGAACCCCAAAACTCTAAGGTTCTACCCAACGTCACGGGGCTGTCGCATTTGATCCGAGTAGAACATACTCAGAGCTTGTTTTAGATGATCAGGTTACGTCTTCTAGGAGTCATAATCAACTATACTTTACATTTGAATATAAATAAAATATAGCGTAATTAATGGATTTATTTTACATAGTTATTATTAAGTCATGAATCAAGCAATGACGGATGAAGAGAAATATCCTGCTTGTGGATGATGACAAAGATATATTGTACAGTATAAAAACTATTCTTGAATATGAAGACTATAATGTTTATACTGCAATTAGTACGGTTCAAGCAAGGATTATTTTTATAGAGAACGACATACATCTCATAATTGTTGATTATATTTTTAGTGATTGCACGGGTGACCAGTTAATTAAGGTTTTAAAAAAGATTGATAAGAATTTCAGCGTCATCTTTCTCTCTGGCTGGCCCCAAGTAATAAAGACTGTAGAAGAACTCGAATTCGAGATTGAAAGAGTGTTTCTTAAACCAATAGATCCTGAGATACTTTTATCTGCTATTAATAGCATCTTTACCGGGGATGTAGATCCTTACCAGTCCCTCGATTCACGTCAAATCGTGAATGAATTAAATCAAACTCTTTAATCGAGCTGATTCTAGAAATAAGACCTCCAATTTCTTTAAGATGTTGGCTATCCCCCAGTCTTTTAATGTATCTTTATGTAACTCCCAATATGAAGTATCCAAAAACAGAGATTCATCGACAAGATGGGAGTGTTCACTTGTTCTTCCAGAGCAGGTTGAAGAGCGTCTCGTAGCTCTTCACGATGCTCTGGTAGTTGGTCCACATGCCGTAGAGGTTGCTCTGGTCGTTCGCCATCAACAGGATCATCTCCCCGCCGTCCTTAATGAAGAAACCAGGCATCTCGTGCTTCTTAAGGTAGGCGAAGTCACCGTTCCCCACCTCGATCTGCTCGAGGACGTAGCTGCTGGTAGGCGAGTAGTTGGTCAACAGCCTCACCTTTAAGCCTTCGTTCACAGCCATCCCGTCCAGGTCGTCCAGGAAGGGGGTGTTGTACAGCCAGATCAGGTTGCTGTCGGACACCAGGATGTCGATCCTCTCGTGGCAGCCGTCTAGGAGCTCGTTGAGCCTGACGCTGATGTGGCGTTTACCCTCAAGCACCTGGAACGTCTCCTTGGTTCTTCTAACGTTCTCCGGCTCCGGGAGGCTCTTCCATATCCGCAGCAGCTCGGCCTTCCTCTGCTCCATCTGGTGGATGCGCTGACGCCGCTCCTCTATGAGGTTCTCCAGGACCTTCTCGAAGGGTACCGCGACGAACTTCATGGGCCTCTCCATGACCCTGCTGATGAGCCCCTGAGCCTCTAGCCTCCGAAGGATCTTGTAGGCCTCTGTCCTGTGCACGCTCAGGGCCTCCGCGACGCTCTGAGCCTTGTGGGAGCCGAACCTCGCCAGGAAGAGGTAGACCCTCACCTCGTTCTTGCTTAGCTTGAACTTGGTCAGCGCCTGGTCGATGTTCTTCAGATCCTTAAGGTGGTCGATGGTCTCGGAAGGTATTCTCGACCGGCTCGTCTCCCTCGTGTACACGGGGAGAAGCTCCAGTTCATCGTCCATAAGCTCGGATTTTTTCTTCTCTCTCGGCTTCTGTTCAAGTTGTCCAACCTGCATGTATTCAGCCCGAGCAAATCCATAGTGAGAATATAAAAAGAGATTCTGGAGAGATAAACTAGTTTCTGAATCCATGTATTTCTGGCGGATGATTCCGTGAGGGTCGAATGGTCACGCTCTCCACCAGTTGAACTCGAGGAAACGGAGAGAGCCTTCGATCTCCACAGCCTTGATGAACGATTTGCGGACGGCGGCGGCGAGCCGCCCTGACTTCACTATATCCGCCGCGTCAAGAGGCTCCTCCGGCCCATGCACCTGCATCACGTATGGGGCGTGATCTAGGCCTGGCCCCCGTTCATAGACGGCGAAGTCGCAGCCGTACTTTATACCCGGCGCCACTATGTACCCTCTGTCCCTGAGCTCCCTGTAGACGGCGTACTTAGCCTCGAACCCCTCTATCTCGCTGGAAAGCCTGTCCACGAGGTCTTCGAAGGATATGTTTTTTCCCTGGGTGTCGTTCACGGTGACCCTCTTCCTCTGCAGCAGGTACAGCCCCTCCACAGCGTCGAGCACCAGAGGCTGCTTAAACTCCTCCCTGGGCTTCGGTATCCCCAGGGGCTTACCGTAGAACCCGTCCTCGTACAGCTCGTTGCCTCGCCTGTAGTCCCACACTATGAGGCGGTTGTCCTCGAGAAGCTGGACGGGCACGGGCTTGGGAGTCATTTTAGAGGGCTATTATCCTGATGAGGTCTGAGGCTTCGCGGACGGTGTCCACCGTGTTCTCCATGAGGTTGATGGCGTCCTTCATAATGAGTATGGCCGGTAACTCCATCTCGCTCGTGATGACCGTCATCTCGACCTTGAAGTAGGCCTCATCGAATTTCCGCTCCTGCTCGTCTATCTCCTTGGTGAAGCCCACCGCCTTCTCGCTGTTGAAGCCCAGGCTCATCATGGCTTCACGCAGCTTTATCATGGACTCGAACGCCATGTCTGATAGGCTGTTGATCCCTTCAGCCACGTCCTCGGGCACCTTGTATCCACGCTTTTTTATCTCGATGAAACGCGCGCCTATCCCCTTGATCTTGTCCATTATGTCTCCTATTGCGCTGACGAGCCTGAAGAAGTCGTCTCGGCTCATCAAAACGCCCCCGATATCGTTTAGTTCATTGATCAGCGAGCTCTTAATGCTGCTTGAGTCGTCGATGATCTTCTGTATGCCCTCGCTCACCCCCTCGAAGGCCTCCTCCTCGTCCATGAACTTGTCGGTCATAGACAGGATCTCCCTGAAGCCCTCGACGATGAGCCTCGCGTCGTCCTGGCAGAGCATGAGGAGGTTCCGCATCGTACGGTCCTCCGATTCGACGGGGAATACCATAACAGCACCAACGAATATTTACTATTAGATAGATATCGTCGAGGGTTTTAAACTTTAAACAATTCAGAAAATATTCAAGCTTCGAAAATACTCATCATACTTATCCGGACGACATTTCACCGTTTCTTCTTCGAGCTCGTCCACCAATCCAGATAATCCTGGTTACGCTGCCTGCGCTTCTCGTCCTCGTCGTCGTCCCTGTCATACAGCTTATCCAGGGCGCGGGAAAGCTCCGCCTCAGTGTAAGTCAACCCACAGCTCTGGCAGCTGTAGTGGCGCAGCTTGGTGTCCCACTTCAGCTTCCCCCCGCACTCAGTGCAATACGGCGTAACACATCCCTCCATCAACCATACGCTGAGTCATTCACAGACTGTGAATAGTACGCACGGCAGCCCATTAAAAACTTATTCGTCCACCAAAAAGGAGGCCGAAACCAGCATCCACACAGAAAAAACAGATATGACCCGTAGCAGGTCATAAGAAAAAAGGCTACTCGGGCGGAGGAGCCTCGATGAAGCCCTGCCGCATGAGCGCCTTCACCACGTCCTGGGTCCGCCTGATTATGGAGTCCGCCCTCTCGTATATCTCTGACTTGCTCAGCTTCTTTCGGGCTATGCCCTGCTCCATGGCCTTGAGCCCGGTCTCCACCGCCTGGAGCGGGTAGATCTCCCACTCGCTCATCGCCGGTATTATGTAGTCCTCCGTGAGCCCCTTGTCCTCGGCGTACTTGGCCAGAGCCGAGGCGCTTGCGATGCACATCTCGTCCGTGATGGTCTTGGCGCGCACATCCAGGGCCCCCCTGAATATCGCGGGGAAGACGAGGCTGTTGTTCACCTGGTTAGGGAAGTCGCTTCGGCCCGTGGCTATGACCTTGGCGCCGGCCTCCTCCGCCTCCCAGGGCCATATCTCGGGCACTGGGTTGGCGCAAGCGAACACTATGGGGTCGGATGCCATGGCCTCGACGTCCGCCTTCTTGACGGTCCCAGGGCCCGGTTTGGAGGCCGCGATCATTATGTCGCTTCCCTCCGCCGCCTCCTTTATGCCCCCCTCGACGTTGTCGGGGTTCGTCTCCTCGGCTATGGGCCACTTGTAGGTGTCCTTGATGTCGTCCCTGTAGGTTCCCAGCGTCCCGGTGCTGTCAACCAGGATGATGTTCCTGGGGTCGACCCCCGCCGCCTTCAACACGTAGTACGTCCTAGTGTTGGCGGAGCCGGTGCCGACTATTGTGAACTTGGCCTCTGACATCTTCTTGCCGACGTACTTGAGGGCGTTGATGGTCCCCGCAAGTATCACGGCCGCCGTGCCCTGCTGGTCGTCGTGCCAGACAGGTATAGGCATCTCGGCCCTGAGCTTCTCCAGTATGTAGAAGCACTTGGGCTTGGAGAAGTCCTCGAGGTTGATGCCCCCGAAGCTNNCGAGGTTGATGCCCCCGAAGCTGGGCTCTATCCACTTCACGGCCTGGATGACCTCGTCGGGGTCCTTCGTGGACAGGCATATCGGGAACGCGTCAACGCCCCCCAGGTACTTGAATATGAGGGCCTTGCCCTCCATCACGGGCATGCCTGCCTGGCCGCCGATGTCCCCGAGCCCCAGCACCCGGGTGCCGTCGCTGACGACGGCGACGTAGTTCCACTTGCTGGTCAGCTCATACGCCTTCTCCTTGTCTTTCTCTATCTGGAGGCAGGCCTCGGCTACGCCGGGCGTGTACCATATGCTGAAGTCCTGCAGGCTACGTATGGCGCACTTGGGCATGACCTCCACCTTGCCCTGGTAGTAGGCGTGGTAGTCCGGGGCGATCTCCTTCCACTTGGAAGCCTTTTTCAGAAGTTCCTCTGTGTCGACACTCAAATCGAATCGTGAAGAAATGACCTCAGATAGATATTTAAGATGTGGTCATGGTTGGGAAGCGGAAAAATGAGGCCTGTCAGCCGTATGCCTCGAGAAGCGCATCGCGGACGTCGTCCCCGAGGGGGCCTTCGCCTTCCACTATGTCGTGGAACGTCTCGAAGACGCGCTCCAGCTTACGCCAGTCCGGGACATACGCCCTGCTGAACCATATCCTGCTGCTGTCCACGTCGTCGTCCTCCACGTCCCACCTGTACTCGTCTATCCGCTCCTCGCTGATCACATGCGCGTTGCCGTACGGGCCCTCGCGCTCAGGGGCCTCCAGCATCAACACGCCGTCCGCACCGTGGGCGAAGGCGTACAGGATGTGCTCCTTCTTGAGCCGCGCCAGGCTCGGCAGGGGGATTATCCTCACGCTGCTGGGGTAGGTTAGACGAGCGAGCCCCGCCAGGTCGACTGCGGTGTACGCCAGCTCCTGCTCGACGAAGGCCAGTATCTTGAGCATTGCCTCGCTCTGGTCGAGGGCTCCCCTAATGTTAGCCTTGAGCTGGGCGTCGCTGAGGCCCTGCTGGTCCAGGGCGTCCTCGGGGCACGCGGGGATGCAGGCCCCGCAGCCGCTGCACATTATCTCGTTTATCACGGGCTTCCCGTCAGCCATGGTTATGGCCTTCTCCGGGCATGCATCGACGCACTCCCCGCAGCCGCTGCACGCCTCCGGGTCCGAGAGATAAGCCTTGTTGGGCTCTATGGCGCGGTCCCCGCTGAGGAAGTTCACGACCTTCATCGCAGCGCCCTCGGCCTCCGCCGTGGAGCTCTGTATGTCCTTCGGCCCGATTATGACGCCCGCCGCGTAGATGCCGTCGCGTTTGGTGCTCATGGGGTCCAGCTTGGGGTGGCGTTCGAGCACGAACTGGTCCTCGTCCACGGGCACCCTCAGTCTCTCGGCCAGCCTCAGCGTCTCCTCGGTCGTCACGATGGGCGGCGCCAAAACCACGAGGTCCACAGGGTTCTCCATCATCCTGTTGAGCATCATGTCCTCGCCCCTCACCAGCACCCTGTCGCCCTCGGGGGCTATCTCCGTGACCTTGCCCTTGACGAACATGGCCCCCTTCTCCTGTGTCGTCGTGTAGAACTCCTCGTACCTTCTACCCGGTGCCCTGATGTCTATGTAGTGTACCCAGACGTCTACGCCCCTGTCCCTGAGCAGCTGAGCCTGCTTCAGGCTGTAGAGGCAGCAGACGCGGCTGCAGTGGGCTCGCCCCACCTCCGTGTCCCTGCTCCCCGCGCAGAGCACGTAGGCGACGCTCTTCACCTCCCTGCCGGTCTCGGGGACTATGAGCTGGCTGCCAGTCGGGCCGTTGACGTCCAGTATTCGCTCCATCTCGAGGCTCGTCACCACGTTGGGGTACACGCCGTAGCCGTACTGCGGCAGCCCGCTGAGGTCGTAAAGCTCGTAGCCCGTCGCGAGGACGATGGCCCCTACGTTCAAATCGATCATCTTACCCGGGTCGTCGACGTCGATGGCGCCGGCGGGGCACTCCCTCTCGCACGCCCCGCACCTGAGGCACGCGTCGTAGTCGATGGTGTATATGCTGGGGACGGCCTGCGGGAAAGGCCTGTATATGGCCTTGCGCTCGCTGAGGCCCTCGTTGTACTCGTCCCTGGCCTTCCCGGGGCAGACCGTGTTGCAGGCGCCGCAGCCTATGCACTTCTCCGGGTCGACCCCCCTGGGCTTCACCCAGACCTTTACCTTGAAGTCGCCGGGGACCCCGTTGATCTCCTCTACCTCGCTGTACGTGTAGAGGTCTATGTTCATGCTCTGGCTGACCTCAGCCATCTTCGGCGTCAGTATGCACTGGCTGCAGTCCAGCGTGGGGAAGACCTTCGGGAACTGGATCATGTGGCCCCCGATGCTGGGCCTCTTCTCGACGAGGTGCACCTTCATACCGTGCTCGCTCAGCCTGAGGCTGGTCGTGATACCCGTCACGCCGCCGCCTATCACGAGCGCCTCGGGGACCACCTCCATAGTCTTCGACTCGAGGGGGACGGACTCCTTCGCCCTGGCTATGGCGCCTCTGATGAGGTCCAGCGCCTTCCCGGTGGCGCCCTCGTGGTCGTCCTTGTGCACCCAGCTGCACTGCTCCCTGATGTTCACCATCTCGAAGAGGGCTTACGCCGTTCTCCTCCAGGTTTCTGAGGAACGTGGTCCTGTGCATCATCGGGGTGCAGCAGGCCAGCACCACCCTGTCCAGTCCCTGTTCCTCGACGGCCTGCTTGATGGCGTCTACGCTGGGCTTGCTGCACAGGTACCGCTCCACCTTCACGTAGGCGGCCTCGTCCTTCAAGGCGTCGACGACCTCCTGGGTCTCCACGACGTCGCCTATGTTGCCGCCGCACTCGCAGACCCAGACGCCTATCTTCTCGTCAGACATTTCCTTTTCCTTACAGTAGCTTGAGCTGGTGCTCTAACGTCTTCTCGCCGCGGTACTCGGGGAGAAGTATTGGGGACTTCCTCTCGGTCTCTACGCCCTCCTGGTTCAGCCAGTTCTCGTAGCGGTCTATGTGATCCAGGTTCAGCTCACCTGTTTTCGCCTTCTTGGCTCTCTCCGCCGCGGCTTTCCCGGCTCTTCTCCCGAACACGTAGAGGTCTAGCTGGCTGTTGCCCATGAGCCGGTTCTTGCCGTGGACGCCTCCGCAGACCTCGCCGGCGNNGGGAAGACGAGCATGGGCTCCCTCCGGATGTCTATGCCGAACTTGTTGTAGTTCCTGAACATGGCGGCGAACTCGCGTTCGATGGTCCCCTCGCCGTTGATCGTGTCGATGAGGGGTGTGTCCAGCCAGACGCCCTTCACCCCTGACGGGGTGGTGATGCCGCTTTCCCTGCCGTAGCACTCACGTATCAGCGCGGACGCCTCCACGTCGCGGGTCTCCAGCGGGTAGACGAAGAGCTCGCCGTCCTTGTTGACGGGCTGGGCTCCCCTCGCCCTGAGCTTCTCGGTGCAGAGCTGCCCGACTATCTGCTCCGGGTACGCCGAGCCCGTGGGGTGGAACTGGGTGCTGTCCAGGTGGACCAGGTTAGCTCCGGCCCGGTAAGCCATCACTATGCCGTCCCCCGTGGCGCCGTAGTGGTTGGTGGTCTCGAAGTTCTGTATATGCAGCCTCCCGAAGCCCCCCGTCGCCAGTATGGTGGACTTTGCTCTGGCGATCTTGTACTCGTCGCTGTCCAAGTCATACAATACGGCTCCCGCCACCTGTCCCATGTCGTCCATCATGAACTCGACCGCGCAGGTGAACTCGACGTAGCCTATCTCCCTGTTGATGACCTCGTCGACGAGGACCCTGGTGATCTCCAGCCCCGTGTAGTCCTTGCAGCTGTGCATCCTCCTCCTGCTGGTGCCTCCTCCGGGGGCGAGCTGCATCGTCCCGTCGTCCAGCTTGTCGTATAGGACGCCCAGCTCCTCGTGCCACTTGATGACGCCGGGGCCGTCCTTCACCATGGCCTCGACGAGCTCCGGCTTGTTGTAGTAGTGGCCTCCGCCTATGATGTCGAGGTAGTGCAGGGTGGG
>JABAOC010019892.1_pt5 | contig 17217 bp, 16 predicted proteins | sample 7062161 | NCBI WGS metagenome assembly JABAOC01 (sample SAMN14538625, study PRJNA623070) | marine sediment metagenome | biome: marine biome [ENVO:00000428]; feature: marine pelagic biome [ENVO:01000023]; material: deep marine sediment [ENVO:00002113] | place: India: Gulf of Khambhat ... | reverse complement strand
GGATAGCAACAGCCATGCCCATATACGAGCTTCAGTGTAAGAAGTGTAAAAAAGTCGGTGAATACCTCGTCTTCGGACCGATTGACGAGGAGGAGTGCAAGTACTGCGGCACGAAAGACTTTGAACGGTTGATGTCCGTCTTTGCGTACAAGTCCGATGGGAAAATCAAAGCTACCGGCAATGACGGGTGTAGATCATGTACCAGGGGAAGCTGCTCATCCTGTCTCTGATGTTTTTCTCGAATTGTATTTTTTCAGGAATTTTTCAACGTCCTTCTTCCTGAAACGCCACTGATTCCCGCTTTTGTACCCCTTTATCAACCCCTTTCTCGCCATGTCATTTACCGTATCGGGGCTCAGGTCGAGTATAATTGCGATGTCTCTCGTTTTGAGGATATTCGGCATATTTCTCAAGGTCATCCATTCTCCGAACAAAACACCTTTTTATTATATATAACATGCCAATCTCTTAATGTAAACGGAAAAAGCCTTGAAAGGTTTCGAATTATCCATTATGGTTAATCGAATTTATCTCGACGGAAAATACAGGGGTCTATGAGGATACTGAAACTTTTCACAGGTATTGCCCTGATTTCCATAGATTTATTACTCATCCTCTCCTTTCCCTTTCGCTACGTGGCGGGAAGTGTTGAAAAGGTTTATTACCTTCTTGCCGGTCTCGGGGTTATTCTCTATACGATCATTCATATCGTGCGAAAACCGGAAGCATTCTATGTCTGGAACCACGAATTCTCTCACCTGTTGGCTTCGAAATTATTTATGCGGGACGTGAAAGGATTTCACATAACACAGAAAAGGGGAGGCAAGGTTGTCGTTGATAGAACAAACTTTTTCATCGACCTCTCTCCCTATATTATTTTCCCCCTCGCTATTATTATCGTTTTCCTCACCCTGCTGATTCGGAGAGCAGGCTTCCCGGCGGCAACGCCGTTCTATTTCATCACGATCGGTTATATCCTCGGCATGATGTTTCTCTTCACCGCCGAGGCCTTTTTTACGGGCCAGGAGGACATCAAAAGAAACGGGCTTCTCTTTTCCGCTTCGATAATTTTTCTCTGTAACTTCATATTCCTTCCCGCATATCTTCTTCCAGGAGTTTCGGGGAAAAAGATATTCCTCGACAATCTCGCAACATTATGGTGGAAAAACCTCTCCGTAATCCTTCGGCATATTCCCGAAACAGCCAGCGCAATTTACCAATCGGCTGGAAGCTTCGTGAAGCGATAAAAACTTTCCCCATCGGCGAAAACACGAATCCGAATTATTCCTTTAGAAAAGTTTGTTTTTTCCGTAATATAAAGTGAAATGCAGGATAAGCCGCGAAAAGCCTATTGGATCAAACGAAGCAGAATAGCCACAATCCTTCTGATCATCGAACTGGCCGCTATAATCATTCTCTTCGCCTTTTTGCATAAAGCGATAAGGACAAAATATTCTGACCTCGGGCTCGAAAATTTAAGCGGGAATATCGTCAGTAAAATTTCGTCGAGCATCTGGAGAGAGGTTACGCTGATAGCGCAAAACGGTGATGAGTTGCTAGCGGGAAACATCAGCGGGAAAATGAGCAATCATCTCGCTTCACCCATATCGTTCTCTCCCGACTCCCCGATCTTGAATCACAGGATGAAACTCAAGTTATCGGGCTCAGACAGGCATACCCTTTATATCAGCTCTCTGGAATATGCCAACGACCAGGGGATGATTTTACCCTTTGCCGTTACGAGCGACACGGATCGAGAAAAGACAGTATCGGGTTATATCAAAATCCCCGGGATTCTCGATTATCTCAACGGATTGGCTGGGAGAGACGTCTTTTGCAAAATTCAAACCATGGGGGAGGGTACCGTCCTGGTTGACACTTCCGTCGAGCCGGGCCATCTTCGCCTGGAGAGAATGTCAAATGCGTTTAAATCATGGGAGAAAGCGATACAGGAATTCGATGTCATTGTTTCCGTTACCGCTCCCATGAGTTTCTTCGAGACCCCCGTTATCCAGCAGGTTCTCCTCGTTTTGGGGTTTTTACTGATCTCGTCGCTCGTCGTGTTTATTCACGTAAGGATCATTAAACCGGCATCCCTGTCGGTGGATCTCTTTCAGGAAAAGAGAGAAGATCTCGGTATCGAAGTTCCCGATGTACACCTCAAAGATAATCTGTTCTTAAACGTAAATTCACTTATAGGAGCGCACTCCAAGCTCGAGGAATCCTACAAGCAAGTGAAGGGGAAACTTGAGAAGGTAGAGTTTGGAAGCTTGATTGAGCTGAGAAAAAATCACCAGGAACTGGGCATTCATCATAATATAACAAAAAAGATGTTGAAGGCATTGAATAAAGACAGCGTAATCCCCATTCTGATCGAAGGTATCAGGGAGTTCGGCTACAACAACTTCTTATGGGGCACCTTCAACCGTGAGAGGATGGGAATCGATTTCGACCTCGACGTGCTTCAATACGGGAAGGAGAAAGTAACGATTCCCCTTCTGGATGACACATTTTTCCTCACCAAAGTCAGCTGGAGCGGGACATACCACTTCGTGGATGACCCAAACAAGATAGATTGCAGATACGACGATTTGATACTGATATCCGGAGGCCCTGCTTTTATCATCCCCGTTTTGAAAAACAGGCGCTTCAAATGTTACCAGCACTATAAATGCAACATGGCCGACTGCCCGGCTTACATGAGCGGCGATCAGAAATGCTGGGCGAGAGGCATCGTCAAGTGCGAAGCGCACATGCTGGAACCTGCAAACAATCCGAGAGAAAACTGCTTCAACTGCAGGCTCTTCAACGTTGAGGGTGTGCTCATCGTAAAAGAGGATAAAAAGGGGAAAAAGCTGCAGTCTGAAAACATAGGGAATATCGTTGGGCTCGTGAATGAGGCTTCGCTGGCCCTCGAAATAGCAGACATGTACCAGGAATCAGAGCGGTTGTCCATAACCGACAGCTTGACGGGGCTCTACAATCACGGAGAGTTTTTTAAGCTCCTTCGGAGCGAGCTGGACAGGTCGAAAAGGTTCGATACATCCCTCTCCCTTTTGATGATCGATGTGGACAACTTTAAAGTTTTCAACGACACCTACGGTCACTTGGCCGGTGACGTGGCGCTGAAAATGATATCCGGCGCGATAAAAAGAGCCGTGAGGAAAATAGATATCGTTTCGCGCTATGGAGGGGAGGAATTTACGGCAATTTTGCCGGAGACGGACCAGGGTGGAGCAATTGTTCTCGCCGAGAGGATAAAAAGGGAGGTGGCCTCTCTGAACATGTCTCCCGTGGAGGACGAGAGAGTTACGCTGACCGTCAGTATTGGAATCTGCTCCTGCCAGGAGGGAAACATGACACCCGATCAGTTGGTGAGCAGGGCAGACGATGCCTCCTACCTTGCCAAAAAGATGGGCAAGAACAAAATATGCGTATCTGACAGAATCTAACGATCATGTTGAAGAGGGAAGATTACGAGAAAATCGAAGATGCGAGACTTGCCTCCTTCGCGTCGAAGAGTTTCCGTTCACGGGGACGAAAGTTTTCGGAACCCGAAGACGCGATCAGGACATGCTTTCAGCGTGACCGGGACCGCATAATCCACTCCGCAGCATTCCGCAGGCTTGAATACAAAACGCAGGTATTCGTAAATCATGAGGGAGACCATTACCGGACCCGCCTGACCCACACTATTGAAGTATCGCAGATCGCGCGATCTATTGCGAGAGCCCTCAGCTTGAACGAAGATCTCACCGAGGCGATTGTTCTCGCTCATGACCTCGGCCACACGCCCTTCGGCCATGCGGGAGAAAGGACGATGAACCAGCTCATGGAAGAACACGGCGGCTTTGAGCACAACCTTCAATCGCTACGGGTGGTTGACCTTCTGGAGAAAAGATATCCGGGATTCGATGGCCTCAACCTGACTTACGAGGTGAGAGAGGGGATATGCAAACACACATCGGCATATGATTTGTCTTCCCCCCTAAAAGAGTTTTCCCCCGGGAAAGAGCCCTCCCTCGAGGGACAAATCGTTGATCTTGCAGACGAGATCGCCTACAGCAACCATGATATCGATGACGGGCTGAGAAGCGGGCTCATCACTATGGAACAGCTCGGGAGGGTATCGCTGTGGAAAGAGGCGGTGATAATAGTAAAAAATACTCACAAGTCACTGGGAGATGAGACGCTGAAACACCGCGGTATATCGATGATAATATCCCTCTTAACGAGGGATCTAACCGCAAATTCCCATAAAAACATAGAAATATCGGGAGTTTCCACTGATGAAGATGTTCGAAACTTCGATAGAAGAATGATAACCTTCAGTGCTGAAATGGAGGAAAAGAACGAGGATCTCAAAAAATTTCTATATAATAATATGTACTGCCACTACCGGGTAATCAGAATGGAAGAAAAGGCGAAACGGATAATCGGCGATCTTTTTAATGCTTACAAAGCAAGGCCCGAGCAACTCCCACCGCGCTACTACTCGCGCAAGGATGCGGAAGGGCTCGAGAGGGTGATATGCGATTACATAGCGGGAATGACAGACAGGTTCGCCCTCGACGAGCACAAAAAATTGTTCGACCCTCATGAAAAGGTATGAATATGGTATTCGATAGAGGATCCCTGTGAGCAACTTCGAAGAGAGATTCAAAACGGCAGTCCGGGAAAACTTCGATGCGAGTGTGGAGCACTACGAACGCTTCGAAGATAAACACCAACTCTTTGAAACCCTCACCAACAAGCTCATTGAACTCATGGGGGGCGAGGGGAGTGTGGCGAGAGTGCTCGATGTTGGCTGCGGAACTGGTATTTCAACTTATTGCCTTTATAAAAGCTTCGGAGTAAATTGCACATATTACGCTTTAGATATTTCTCAAAATATGCTTGATATTGCTAAGAATAAATATTCAAACATGGGAAATTTCATATTTATCAACGGCGATGCTGAGAACTTGAAAGACTATTTTATGGAGACTTTTGATGCTATTTTTTACACTGCATCTCTCTTTTTACTTCCTGATTTTAAAAAGAGCTTACAGGATGCGCTTTCTCTTTTAAATGATAACGGCAAGATCGGTATCAGCTTTTATGCGGGTCTTTCGGATATGTCAGGGAAGGACCTTATCAAAAAGAATTTCCCTAATTTTTCATATAGATACGGAGCATTTGACATCTTAGATCTTACCAAATTTCTTAAATCTAAGAAGATTAAAAATTTTACGACTGACTTTCTTTTTCCTGTAGATAAGGGCTTTCTCATAGATTTTCTCACGATTCCAGCGCAGTCTGCGGGTCTTTTCCCCCGTCAGTCCTTCAGTAAACAGGTTTCTCTTGTAAGAGAGTTTATAGAGGACCTCCTTATGTTCGAAAAAGAAGTATTCATGAAGTGGGCCTTCATCATAATATCGAAGTGAAAACCGCATAAGGACCTGGAGCAGAGTACACAGGGCAATGGAATATTACGTTATTGCCCATGTAAGTTTACATAATATACATTATCAGACGTAATTTTACCTGTTAAATTATCCATTCTTCCTTCGCAGGGTCCTCTCCCGTAATGTCGATCCTGAACTCGAGTGACTCAGGCCATCTCTCTTCAAAAACGCCTTCGATCGTTCCAAGAACGAAAAATTGAATCGTGCCCTTGTCGGTTCCGAGTAAATCTTTGAGGAGAACGGACATCTCGAATATCGTATGGAAGGCAAAGACAACACGTTCTTCTGTATCTTCGAATTCTCCCTTTATGTGTTTATTTTTCGTATCAATGACAAAATCATAAACCTTACCGTTTACAATAACTTTTAAGCCGATATAAACGTTTTGGGACACTGTTTCTTTGTGGAAGTCGATCCTCAAAAAGAAGTTGTTCGTGTCATACCCTGCGTAAAGATTACGAATAATGCCAAATCCCGCCCGGTGCATCGTGCCAAAAACGGGACTTTGAGAATAATTAGCGCCTCCGATCCACTCGAAGTAAGAGGTGATTTTACCGTCGATTATGGGCGTTATATGAGAGGTAACCCTCAATAAAAGTCCTTTATCGCCAACAAATTGAACTGCGCGCTCCGGGGAAAATATCTCTCTCTCAAGCTCTTGTGGTGGTTCGATATCTAATTCTTTGTACGCTTTTTTTATGTTTTTTCTGAAAAGATTATCGAACTCTATCAAATTTGCCGTGAAATGCTCATCGCCATACCACCAGTACCAATCAGAGCCCTCAGCGATTCTCAAATAATGTAAAGCTTTAGATATTTTATTGGTGTCTATATTCCTATTATATATCAATATTTTTAAGTCANNGCGTAATCTTCACGATGACCGAACCAGATTCTGAAGGTTCCATCTATCCATGAGCCAGGTTCCACTGAATCCAGGACGGGAAATGCCCTTTTTTCCCTCTCAAGAAGGTAATTTTTAAAGGTAGTCACATGCAGCTCCTTGTTAGTTTTCAATGAACGAAAGAGCTGGTTGAGGAAATCGATTCCGTAATTCTGGTAATATTCCCAGGGATTTTCACCATCGAAAATCAGTGAGACGATAAAATCTCCCGGATCATAGCCTCTTTTGATTATTTTTCTCCGAATAGCTGAGAACTTATCGATTAAATGATGAACTGCCGTCTCTGGGTCCCAATTTTTGTAAACAAATCCAATCAAATCGGAAAGGTAATGATCGCGAAAGAATAAGAAAAAATCGGAATTCTTAAATCTATAAGGTTGATATAGTACTTCAGGTTTATCCGGTAACCCATCTTTTTCTCTAAAGAAATTATCCTTAATCGATTTATTAAGGATCAGCTCATCGGTAAACGTGTATCGGAACCCCTCCGTCGCCATCATTTCGATGGCCTCTTCTGACACGGACCCCTCGGAGGGCCAGATACCATCGGGAGAATAGCCGAAGAGGTCAAGAAAATAATCCCTGCCCTCTCTGATCTGGTGTTTCGCATCCTCCGGGAAGTCTAAACGAAAGGGAGGGAGTTGAACAGACGGGTCGGCTTGTTTTGCGCAATTGCTGTCGATAAGAAGAGGAAGGATGGGATGGTAAAAAGGAGAAACCGTCAGTTCGGTGATATTATCCTTTGCGATTTCCCGGAAGCTCCCGATGACTCTTGCGATTATCTCCCTGTGAAATTGAAGGACAGTTTTCTTCTCATCCTCCGTGAAGAGTTTCCCCTTCTCAACAATTTTCCGGATCTTTCCGTGGCCTTCGTAATGCAGAGGATTCAGCCAAGCGAGATTGAACAGAACCTGGAGGTCAGTTAGTTCCGATACACCGAAGAGTTTCGTTGCCCGGGAAATGTCTCCCCCGGTCGTTTGCATCCTTTCATACAGTTCACGGTATCTCGGAAACTGAAAAATCAGCGTCTCAGCATAGGCGTGGAAAAAGTTTTTCAGGATGAACTCCTTTTCTTCAGAAGTCAGTTCATAAGCATTCTTTTCTGATAAAAGGAGGTAGGTATCTACCATCCTATCTTTATCGTAGTGCTCTATCTGTCTTAAAAGAGAGGGAACAAGATTGACATTCTGTTTGATCTCGGGAAACTTTTTAAATAATTCCGCGATGAAGAGATAGTTCTTTGTGGCATGGAGGCGGACCCAGGGAAGGAGAAAACTATTTTCATCGGGGTCTACGTAATAGGGTTGATGAAGATGCCATAAGAAAGCGATGTTCAGTTTCATCAGGATATAGTGGAGAGTCTAATTTTGATGAACTCGATGTCCGGATAATCCGGTGTCTTTTCGATAATATCCGTGTAGATTTTCCTCGCCATATCCATGTTCCCCATCAGTTCGTAACAGCGCGCCATACCGTATAGAGCCGACCCTTTGTTATAAGAACCGACGGCAATATTTTCCGCGGTTCTGTAGGATTGTATGGCTTCTTCATACCGGTTCAGGGTTTCGTAGCTGTAACCGAGGCCGAGGTTGGTTATATAACGCAGCACCTCGGGTGCCTCTTCTTCATCGAGTATATGGCGAAACTCTTCCACGGCATTGGTGGGGTAGCCCAGCCGGAAATTAACGTTGGCGATATAATACATTGTGAAGAGCTGAACCGATTTTGATCTGAGCTTTGATGAAAAATCTTCGAGTTCCGACTTTACTATGATAAGATCCTGCTGCTGCTTATCGGTCTCGTTCCGGATGTTTTCCGGTATTTTCGAAACGATGCTCCAGAGCTGGCCGTTCTCCCTCATATACCGTTGATACACGAAAGCTCTGTATCCATAAATCGCAGTTACCAACAACAGGGCCGCCAATACAAAGACTGCTACCTTTGTGCGCTGATCCGACAAAAACTTGGTCAATGTCCCAAGGTAGGTCAATATCTCATCAGGCTGCTTCAATTCCTTTTTTGTCATCCTTTTCCGGGCCACGGATCAGCTCCTCTTTTGTATCAGTTCTTCGGCATTATCGAACACCGTTGAAATCATATCGGGATCGAGACCGGCTCCCCTGAGTATATTCCATGCCTCCTCCCTGCCTAAAAAGTCACCGGGAGAATGCGCGTCCGTATTGAATATCATCCTTGCTTTCGTTTTCCTGGCAACTGCTACCACGTGGCCGTTTGTGTAGGAGTGCCCCCACCGGGATGTGAGCTCGAGTAATACATCGTTTTTTGCAGCCAGGAGCGCATCCTCCTCGGATATCAGTCCCGGATGGGCGAGAATATCTGCCCCGGCGGCAATGGCCTCTCTGTTCGTTCCGGGAGGGACAGGCTCGACGATCGTCTCTCCGTGCACGATCACAATCAGGGCACCACGCTCCCTCGCCTCCCTTATAAGGCCGGGTATCAGCGTGGGAGGAACGTGGGTAATTTCAACCCCGGGTAATATCGTGACGCCCGTCTCGAGGGAAAGGTCTTTCGCAACTTTAACCATGCTTCGTAATACAAACTCAAGATTTGACGTGTCCACGTGATCGGTAAAGGCAAGAGCCCTGTATCCCTTCATTTTGGCACGGGAAACTATCTCCGAAGGGATCAGCTCTCCGTCACTGAATATCGAATGAATATGCAGATCTATCATCTGGCTTCTCCAGTTTGTCTATGTGCTTTTTCATCACCTCGTGAACAGAATCCTGTATCTCAACTGCCGTCAGATCCTCCATCTCTTTTATCTTGATCGCGCAGTGGAGTTTCTCCGCTCTCTTTTTAAACAGCGAAAGCGTGTTGTCACCCAAGCCAAAGTTAGTGAAGCTCTTACTCATTATTCCGAGAACCTGCCCGCAGCCTGAGCTCCGTGCGAACTCTGTAACAGCGAGAAGATCCTCCAGAGAGCTGCTCATTTCGTCTTTCAGAAAAACGATCACACCGATAGACTTGGCGGAAATAGCATTCCAAAGTGGGGAAAGCTCTCTTCTGCATCGATAGGAAAGCAGGGCTATTCTCGCGTTTTCACCGATATGGAGGTGCCCGAATATTCCCATCAAGAGGTTATTTTCCCTGTTTTTCACGGTGAGAAAATGCCGGTCCACCTGAAATTCCGAATACTGGTTGAGAGCCGATATAATATCGTCGAGGATGAAGTCTTCCGGAACAAAAAACACCACCTTGCCTATAACGGGGTTCTCTTCCTCCTTCGGGATGTGCTTCTCGATTTTTGAACGCAACTTGATGACCTCGTCCTTGTCGAGGAATTCGAGCTTAACCTGTTTCTTATCGAATTTTCCGATCCGAATGAAATTCCTTTCCCTCATTGTGTTCAGGGCCATATAGATGTCGTGATCTGGATAACTGGAGGCATTCACGATCTCCTCCACCTTCGAGTAGAACTCGATGAGCATGATCAACTCTTTTATGATCGGATTTGAAGTGGATGGCATTTCGTGGGGGGCTACCAGCATTTCAGCTGTATCATCGGCTTTGGGGAAACCTTCAGCAATTGAGCTTATCTCATCGTATCTTCGCAAACCCTCGAAGATGAGATTATGGGTATTTTTTAAAATCGTCTTTGTTGAATCGAATGTCCCCGGGATAAATTGGAACTCCCCCTCCTCAAGATTTATCAACCGGTAGAAGGCTTTCTCTCCTACGGACGTGCCGGATACCGCTGATACGATTTCTCCCTTATGAAGATATATGGAACCCGAAATTCTGCTCGATTCCACATGCAATTGCCCGCTCCGGCGGTTCAGGGAAAACATCTGAAGGAGGTCGGGCAGGGACATGTGCGATAGCTTCCCGGAAACTTCGGTATCGCCAGATATCAATGATGCCTCCTTCGAACCATACCGGAAAATTCTCGAAACCCGCAAGATGAACTCACTCATGTTAAACGGTTTTTTGACAAATTCGTCCACGCCTTTCCTGAATGCCGGGAGGCTCTTGTCCTTGCCGGAAAGGTAGATTACCGGGACTTCTCTGGTTCTGGGGTTTGAGCGGATGATTTGGATGAGCTTTTCAGTAGAGAGAACGCTTAGATCCACATCGACCACCAGGAGGTCCGGTATTTTAAGAAGAATCAATTCGAGAGCATGCGAACCATCACCTGCAGTAAATATATCAAACCCCCTCGCCCTGAGCTTCGAGGAAAGTAGCTCCTTGATCTTTTCGTCTCCATCCGCGATGAGAATTTTTTTTCTCTCAGGACCTGCCATCAGAAGCTTCCCTGTATCATGTACATATCCTGAATCTTTTCAAAGAGTGTTTCCACCAGCACTTCATCTGAACTGTTAAAACCGAGCAGATTCCCGTTGAGAGTTTTCATCATCAGGGCATAGGCTCCGCTGTTTTTGAGGTAGAGCAGCACGTAAGTTGAGTCCAGCCGCTCGTCATCGGTAGGCACCGTCAAGATATTTTTCGTTTCAAACTTTGCAATCGCTTTTTTGCCGAGAATGAATATTTTTTTTGATGGAATCTTGTCGAGCTCAAAAGAAGACAACAGCTGCTGTATCAAGTCGGGCCTCGGCCCGGCAAGAAGGAGCATTCCCCTTTCTCTTATCCCGGCGCACAAATCTTGGGATATTATTTCGACAATGTTTGTAAAATCTTTGCTATCGATGGAAAAATATCGGTTCTTTCCGTAATGGGACTTCACTTTGAGATTTTTCTGCTGAAGTCTTTCAATGTCTCCCTGTTTGTACTTCGAAAAATCTCCGAGTATGATTTCAAATATGTCCCAGAAGCTCTTATCCTGGAGCTGAAATTTATATACAGGACTTTTCTTGTAGGAGAAAAACTTTTTATCAACAGACCTTGCGAGCTCATCGAGGCTCTTACCGTCGTCCGGCGAGGATACCGCCCTCATCATAATTTGAAGGGATAATCTCCGATCGAGGAAATCGAGTTTCAGGTCATCCTTGATAGCCTTCCTGAGCCTTTTAATCGTTATCAGTGCGCCCAGATAGTCGGTTTCCGGCAAAAGGATACAAAATCTGTTGGAATCGAGTCTGGACACGATATCCGATTCCCGGAGCGTCATACCTACAGAGTTTAAGATACTGGCGATACGGTCATGAACCATGGTTTCCTTCACCTGGGTTAACAGGTAACTGTAATTATCGAGGTGGACGTAGACGAGAGACAAGGGACGCTGAAACCTGATCGATTTTGATGATTCCTTTTCGAAAAAATCTTTGAAAAAGGATGCGGAGTACACCTTTGTTTCAGGATCAAGGAGTGTGATCTTTTCGAGTTTCTGGATCCTGTCAAGATTTTTTATTGCGAAAGCTACGTGATCAGCCAGGATCCTGGCAACCCCCTCTTCCTTCTCAGTGAATGGTTTCCGCGATAATTTTTTCCCCAGCTTCATAAGACCAATGGGTATTTCTCCTTGTACGAGGGGGACGTGAAGAAACCCCTCTTTCTTTCCTGTTTCTGGATATTCGAAGGGCATAAGGCCGTTTACCTGCTCGTAAAACTCCATTTTTGAAAGGTAAAATCTCGACCCTTCGAGGTCTATATTGATGAGACCTCTCACGGAAGCTATCGTGAATTCATCGGGGTCATAGTCATCAGCAAGCCAGAGAACGCACGACTCTACCTTGAGTTCGTTGATGAAAGCATCCGCAGCATTTCCCAGAAGCGTATCTATCTCGTATGATGTGATGATTTTGAGGCAGCGCTGATAAACCGAGGCAAGCCGGTAATATTCGAGACTTTCCGCCATCAGCCTTTCGACGATGTCTTTTTCCTCCTCCGAAACCCCTCCGTTTTCCTGGCGTAACAACCATGTCCCGAGTTTTTTCAGAGGTGGTGATTCCTTGAAGCAGACAAGGGGGGACCCCCCGTTTGCGTCCCGGAGTATCCTGAGCAGATTCTCTTCACTTACACTCTCAGACGTAACAGATACTAATGAGGCTTTATTCTGTATGTCTTCGTCGGAAAGGTATATGGATGACGGGAGAAACAGGACGTCGATAAATGTTCCCTCTACGAGCAATTGAGACTTTTGTAAATCGGATGCACTGTCATCTATGACTATGATGGTCTTCGGATTTTCCATCATCCCCCAAATTACATCTTGTATTTCGTAAATTCTTCGGGGTTTAGCATCTCGAGCAGCTCGGACCAGCGATCCTGCCCCTCCTTTCCTTCTTCTGACTCGAGACTGTAGGCTTTTTCGAGCACCGAGTCGTAAACGTAAATTGCAGCCTCGCATCGAAGGGCCAGCGCAATGGCATCGCTCGGTCTGGAGTCTATCTGTAGTCTTTTCCCGTCGGATTGTATGTATATAATGGCGAAATAGGTGTTATCTTTCAGATCCGTTATCTCAATCCTCAGAACTTTTCCGCCGAACTCGTCTATTATGGTTTTGGTGAGGTCGTGTGTCATAGGCCGTGGAAGGTCCATCTTCTCCATCTCTATGGCAATAGAGTTTGCTTCCAGAACGCCGATCCATATAGGAAGGGTGAATTTCTTATCCACATCTCGCAGAATAACAATCGGGGAATTAGTCACCGGGTCAATCGTTATACCGAGAACCTTCACTTCTTTCATCATTTAAGCCCCCCATTCTCCGAAATTCCGGTCAACGAGTTGGTAAAAGAACCGGTAATCGTTACCGTGAGAATCTCGCCCTTTTTCCCCCGTCCGGCCTCGAAGTTGACGATTTTATTACATTCCGTTCTGCCAGTATATCTATTATCGTCGGTTTTAGATTTCCCCTCAACCAGTACTTTAACTTTTTTTCCCACCATTTTCCCGTTGTTTTTTTGTGAAATACTGGCCTGAAGGGCCTGAAGTTCTATGAGACGCCTTCTCTTCACCGTATTTTCTACCTGTCCTCCAAATTTTTCCGCAGCCGTTCCCGGCCTCGGGGAAAATCGGAAGGAATAGGATGAATCGTATCCGACCTCTTCAATCAGGTGTAAAGTCTGTTTGAAATCCTCTTCCGTCTCACCGGGAAATCCGACGATGAAATCAGATGAATAGGCCATACCCGGCCTAGCTTCGTTCAGTCTGCGTATGATCGATTGGTAGTGATTTCTCGTGTACCCCCTGTTCATCATAGCAAGGACCCTATTCGAGCCGCTCTGTGCGGGCAGGTGGATGTGGGGACATAATGTATCGAGTTCTCCGAACGAGGATATGAGGTCATCGGAAAAGTCCTTTGGATGAGAGGTGACGAACCGTATCCGTTTTACTCCATCCAACCGGGATACTTTTTTCAAAAGTTCGGAGAACGAAGTGTCTCCGTTTTTCTTCCCGAAAGAATTAACGTTCTGGCCGAGGAGTGTCACTTCCCTCACTCCTCTTTCGGTAAGGGTTCTGACCTCGTTGAGAATTCCCCTTTGCGGCCTGCTGTATTCCCCTCCCCGAACCAGAGGGACGATACAGTATGTGCAAAAATTATCACACCCCTGCATGATAGTAACAAAGGCTTTTGCCTTTCCCTCCTCGATGAAGGGGTCTCCTTTGAATGTCGACGGGATTTCATACATTTCAAGCCCCGCGATGGATACCCTCCCCTCTTCCAGATCCTTCAGCATCTCGGGCAGCTTATCGATGTTGTGGGTGCCAAACACGATATCCACGAATGGTGCTTTCGTAAAAACCCCTTTTCCTAGCTGCTGGGCAACGCAACCTGAGACGGCTATCTTCGCCCCTCGCTCTTTCTTGTGTTTTTTCAATCTTCCGAGGAGACTGTACACCTTTTGCTCCGCTTTTTCCCTGACGCTGCAAGTGTTTACGATAATGAGATCGGCCTCGTCGGGAGAATGAACGTGCTCGTAGCCGCACGTTTGAAGAAGACCCATCATTCTCGATGAGTCATATTCGTTCATCTGACATCCAAAGGTATGAATAAATGCAGTTCTTTTCACCATGTTTGTAAGCCGTGCCTGTGTGTTCTTCCTAATGATTATATCAGATATTATGAAACTTTCTTTTTAAGGAGCGGTGAGTCCCGTCGCATAAAAAACAGTCCGGAAAAATCAAAGAGATCGGTGTGTCAGGATATCATACTTCAATCCTCATCTGTTCTCCGCTTATTATGATCCTCGACGGGTCTATATCGTTTCTCAAAAGGTCCAGTTCAGTCTCGCTGGGAGGGGACAGTTCGTGAACCGGAGAAGCGATTTCAGGGGTGAAACCCATCCCCCGAACCACCGCATCTGCCGTAAGGCCGCGCACCACTCCCTCGAGGCGCATGACTCTCGAATCGTCATCGAAGCCGAAAACAGCCTTTGACGTTATAACCTTCCAAGGGCCCGTTCCGGCTGGTAAGCCCGATTTTTCCCTCGATTTTCCGCCATTCAAAAAGCCGGGAGAGGTGAGAAAGTCTACCCTTTCGACGAACCTTCTCGGCTCGTGTTTCATGACGATTATAGTTTTCCAGCAATAGCTTGCCACCTGATTTCCACCGCCGCTTCCAGGAAATCTCCTGTCGGGAGAATCAAAATTATTACCGAGCATCGTGGAATTGATATTCCCGTGTTTATCGATCTGTGCGGCTCCGAGCATACCGTAATCGATGTAGCCAGTGGCAGAATATGAAAACGCCGTGTTCATGTTCGACCATTGTATCGACCGGTGAGTGTTTTTGGGCCCTCCCATCGTCCCTCTCACAAAGGGTGTGACTGCATGAGGGCCGATTGCGCCGAACTCAAACACGGACACGATGTCAGGCGTATACATCTTTTGAGCGAGAATCGCCACTATTTGTGGAAGACCGAACCCGACGAAAAATGTTTTCTTGTCTTCCAGGACCCTCGCGGCATGGACTATCATGAACTCGGTGTCGGTAAACTCCACTACCTTACCCATTTCACCCCCTATCGGTACCCCTCCTTGATCGATGCCATCCGGATGAGTTCCTGGATCCGTTTACTTCCCACTTTTTTATCGAGGAACTCACCGTGATCTGAAATGTCGAATATGTACTCGTCGAGATACTCCAACATGTCTTTGTCACTTTTAATGGCATTGAGCTTCCCTATGTGCTCGAGATCGATCTCATATCTCCCGGGCATGCATCCCGGATAGGCGCTGAACGGGAGATGCACAACGGCATCAACGCAAAAATAAGGGATAGTCGTCTTTTGGGGATCCTCTCTGATTTCGTCGTGATCGATGATCTCTTCGGTTGAGATGATGACTTTTTTTGATGCTATTGCGGCTTCGAGGGCAAAGAGATTCGTTCCAAATATCCTTGCGTTCCCATAGATGTCCGACTGGTGGACGTGGATCAACGCCACGTCTGGATTGAGTGCCGGAAGGAGGCACACGGGCTCTCCCGTGAAGGGATCCTCGATTACCATGGCAGAAGAGTGGGTAATATTGTCAGAGCCGAGAAGATCTCTCGTGGGAATAAAGGGAATTCCCCTGCTTCCCGCAAGTATCCTAAGCGCGATGCCGCCGTTTGTCCATTCGTAGACCTTGACCCGCCCTTTGCAAACTGCGTCTCCTATATACGGGCCGTACCCGAGGAATCCAACGTCAATTCTCGTTGCGCAGCCGCCTCCAACCAGGAGGGGAGATTCATGGAGGGTGAATTCGGCGCCCACCCAGAGGTTTTTTTTCCTCTGGCGGATGATCTCTCGAATCAATGCCTGTGGCCCTCGCGTGAGGGAAGAAAAATCATAGACCAGGTAATCGCCATCAAAAACGTAACGGGAAACGGCCTCGGCCTCGGAAACCAACTTTGCTATGGGCTCCCGCTTTTTATTCTCTTTCACATATTTACGAAACTCGTCGGGATGGACGTACTTGTACTCTCTCTCTCCTTTAAAAAGCACCTTCATTTCTTGTCCCTCTTTTTTCTGCTGTTTAAAAGGTGGATGGCGAATCTGTGGTCCACGATTTTCTCCACCACTGAGTAGGGATCCTTTTTCTTCTCCGATATATCGTTGACGATTTCATCGAAAAGGTCATGATTCTTTAGGTCATCGACAGCTTTTTCCAGGAGTTTGCTTTTCAATATCTCCATGAGCTCAACGGTTGCTTTCCGAATCTGGTAGGCCCTTTTTATCTCTGTGTTACTGAGAAATTGCCTGTGATCTTCTATGTACAGGAGTAGCCCGTCAATCCCGTCCCCATTCGTGGCCACGGTATTGCATATTTTCGGTTTCCACTCTTCATCGCCATATTCTTTCATCTCTATCATTGTCTCCAGTTCCATCCTGGCCCTGTCTGCCCCCTCCCGGTCCGACTTATTGATGACGAATATGTCTGCAATCTCGAAAATGCCGGCTTTTATCGCCTGGATATCATCGCCGAGTCCCGGCACGAGAACAACCGCATTTGTATGGGCCACTTTGACTATCTCCGTTTCGTCCTGGCCGACGCCAACAGTTTCAATTATAACAACGTCCTTCCCCATCGAGTCCATAACGTTGACGATATCGATTGTGGATCGCGTGAGACCGCCATGGTGGCCTCGCGTCGCGAGGCTCTTTATGAAGACGCCCTCGTCGAGAGCATGTTTTTGCATACGAATCCTGTCCCCGAGTATGGCGCCACCGGTGAACGGGCTTGTCGGGTCTATTGCCACGATACCGACTGATTTGCCCTTTTTTCTCAGACGCTCCGTGACCATATCGACGAGGGTGCTCTTTCCGCCCCCCGGGGCTCCCGTAACGCCGATAATGTATGCATGTCCGGTGTGTTTATAAAGTTTTTTCAATATCTTTTGAGCAGATGGTATTTCGTCGTCGAGATCTCTCATGAGCTTTGCGGCAGCTAAAATATCGCCATCCAGAACCAGATCTTCTGCTTTTTTTTTCATTTGCTGTTATCCCTTAAGCAATTCCTTGGCAATGA
>JABAOC010006944.1_pt1 | contig 17226 bp, 18 predicted proteins | sample 7062161 | NCBI WGS metagenome assembly JABAOC01 (sample SAMN14538625, study PRJNA623070) | marine sediment metagenome | biome: marine biome [ENVO:00000428]; feature: marine pelagic biome [ENVO:01000023]; material: deep marine sediment [ENVO:00002113] | place: India: Gulf of Khambhat ... | reverse complement strand
ATCTACGACCCCGAGCTCCACTACAACATCGTCGACCTGGGGCTCGTGTACGACGTCGATGTCAAGGACGGCGACGTTCACATCCGCATGACCCTCACCACCCCTGCCTGCCCCATAGGCCCCATGATCATCGAGCAGATCCAGGAGATGGTGCGCATCCTGCCCGGTGTCAAGGATGTCGATGTGGAGCTTACCTTCGACCCCATGTGGAGTCCAGACCTGATGAGCGACGAGGCCAAGGCCGGCCTCGGCCTGGACTAGGAGGCAGTCACAGATGGAAGACCGCTACGCCGGTAAGCTGACCATCGAGATCAAGTACTGCGTAGTCTGAGGCTACCTGCCCCTGGCCGCCTGGATGGCGACCGAGATCTGGCACGAGTTCGCTGATGACGCCCCCGTGACCCTCATCCCCGTGGCCGACGGCCGGCTGGAGGTGTGGGCCAACGACGACAAGCTATTCGACCGCAAGGCCGAGGGCGGCGCTTATCCCGAGATGGAGCGCGTGCGCCGGATCAAGCAGCAGATCAAACAGAAGCTCCAAACAGCCAGCCCAGCGCGTTAGGCGCTAGGCCTGCCTCCCACTCTCCAGAGACGCCCGGTACCGCCCCAGCGCCATCAGCGGCCAGTAGTTCCGGTACAGGTGGTAGTTGATGTAGAAGTCCCCCGGAAAGCCCGTGCCGGTGAAGTACGGCTCGTTCCACTGGCCATCCTCCACCTGCTGTTCCAGCAGGAACGAAACGCCCCGCTCGACAGCGCGCGCCTGTACATCGTCACCGCCGGGCCCGGCCGCCAGCAGCGCCAGCAAAGCCCACGCCGTCTGGGAGGCCGTGCTAGGTCCCCTGCCGGCCAGCCGCGGGTCCTCATAGCTCTCGCACCCCTCACCCCAGCCCCCGTCGTCGTTCTGCTTGTCGATGAGCCAACGCACCGCCCGCCGCACGTACGGCCGTGCCATATCCTCACCGACCGCCCTGAGCGCCGGCAGCACGGCCCCCGTGCCGTAAACGTGGTTGACGCCCCAGCGCCCCCACCAGCTACCGTCGGGCCGCTGCTCGCGGCGGAGGTAGTCCAGCGCCCGCCCCACCGCCTCCGACTCCCCATCGCCCAGCAGCGCAAGCGCCTCCACGATATGCGACGTCACATCCTCCGTGGGGTAGTCAATTACCTCGCCAAAGTCACAGAACGGTATCCGGGTCACCAGCTTCTGCGTGTTGTCCTTGTCAAAGGAGCCCCAACCGCCGTTCTTGGACTGCATCCCCAGAAGCCAACTCCTGCCCCGCTCCAGCGCCCGGTTCTTCCGCCTTTCGTCCGGCAGCCGGGTGCGCGCCAGCGCCATCAGAACCTCAGCCGAGTCGTCGGTGTCCGGGTAGAGATCGTTCTCGAACTCGAAGGCCCAGCCGCCGGGCTGCAGACCCTTCGCCTTCACCTGCCAGTCGCCCCCGCTCAGGATCTGCTCACGGAGGAGCCAGCGGCCCGCCCTCACCAGTGCCGGGTGATCCGCTGGCAGACCAGAGTCCAGCAGCCCGATCATGGCCAGTCCCGCATCCCACACCGGCGAGACGCAGGCCTGAGGGTTGAACGTATGCTCGTCCTCCACCGCGAACGCTCCCTCGAAGCCCTCCAGCCCCTTACGCATCACCGGGTGGTCCAATGGGTAGCCCCTCAGGCTGAGCGCGATCAGCGAGTACACCCACGGCGGCTGTATCCCACCCCAGGACCCGTCGGCCTCCTGGTGCGACACGATCCAGCCCTCAGCCGTGCGGTACGCCGCCTGCCGCAGCGGCCTCAAGGCCACAGGCTCGTAGCGCCGCAACAGGCCGTCCAGAGTGTGGAAGGCGCGTCGCCAGTTGAGCCACCCCTTGGGCCGCGGCAGCGAGTAGTCGATGCGGTCGCGTGGCGCCGGGTACAGCTCATCGATGCGAGCCGACTCTGGGACGGGACAGACGGGGCGCTCGGTGAGAATGATGAGCATCGGCACGACCGTCGCCCGAGCCCAGGACGCGAAGTCATAGATGTTGAGCGGGAACCAAGGCGGCAGGAATATCATTTCCGGCGGCAGGACTGGAACCCCTCGCCAGTCCCACTGCCCAAACAGCGACAGCCATATCTTGGTGAAGATGCGAACCTTCGGCACGCCGCCCACGGAAAGCACGAACTCCCGCGCCTTGGCCATGGACGGCGCCTGCGCAGACGCGCCCGCAAGCTTCAGCGCAAAGTAAGACTCGACCGTGGCGTTGATATCCGGGGGGCCCCCGTAGTGGATGCTCCAGGAGCCATCTGACCGTTGCTGACCAAGCAGGTAGTTGGCGATCTTCCGCCAGCGGCCCTGGTCCGCGCAGTCCAAGAAATGCGTTAGTAGCAGGTACTCCGCAGCCATGCACACGTTGGACTCGAGTTCGCCCCACCAGAAGCCGTCAGGGTGTTGTGTGCGCAGGAAGTACTCTTGCGAACGCCCGATCGCCTCGTCCACCGATTCCGCGAGGTGGCCAGCTTCAGCCGTTGATGTATTTATCTCTCTCACAGCCAGCTCCCTAAGTTCCAGACATCTCGTACGTCCTCACGCCGGCTTCGCTAGCGACGGTACCCGGCAGGCCCGCACAAACGCCTCCAAGAACCGCGTGAGGCTGGCCACCGCCTTTAGCTCGCCACCAGCCAGCCGCAGCAGGTGGGGGATGCTTCCCGGGTGCCGCAGCGCGTAGGGGAGCGCCTTGCGCACGCGCTGCTCCCCCTCCGGCGTGATGACCTCTGGGATATCGAGCACGGGGTCCTCCACCCCATCGGATACGACGCGTACGGCCAGGAAGGGCAGACGTTGCTCCAGAGCCCCGCGGCCAACCCAGTAGCTCTCCATCTCCACTACATCCATTCCCGTGGCCTGGCGCAGTAGGGTCTTCTGGCGCGGCTCCGCCACCAGGTAGGAGGTAGTCAGGGAACTCCCCGTACGTACGGACAGGCGTCGGCCGAAGGCAGCCCGTCGCGCCGTCTCCAGGAGCATCCGGTCGGAAAGCATCGGTTCATTGGCCCTGCCGGTCTCGCTCTCTGGCTCCGCCCGGTACACCTGCTCGCAGAAGACGAGGTCTCCCACGGCAAACTCGGGTGACAGTGCCCCTGCCAGCCCCACGGAGAGGACGAAGTGCGGTCGGTACCGCCCCAGCACGGTGGCGGCGGCTTCGGCCGCCCTGGAGCCTATGCCCGTGTGGCAGACTAACAGGGGCCGCCCTTCGTACTCGCCCAGCGTCACCGGGAAGCCGCTCAGGCAGGTGTGGTCCCGCACGTCCACACGCCGCAGGAAGCGCTGGATCTCCAGCCGCAGGGCGGCGAACACGGCGATCATCGAGGCACTGGCCGCCCTTCTCTGGCTTCCTCCTCCGTGGCGATCGTGCTGAATCGGCGGAAGCCGCGAACGTGTCGTCCAGGCAGCGTCGTCCTCGCAGCCAACTCCAGGAACGCTTTCGGCTTGTGCATCGCCTCCAGGATGGCAGAGCCCTCGTAGCCGCAGTGCATCATGCACGTGTCGCAGCGGGGATCGCGGCCCCAGCCATAGTCCTCCCAATCGGTGGTCTCCATCAGCTCCTCGAACGTCTGGGCATGGCTATCGGCCAGCAGGTAGCAGGGCTTCCGCCAGCCAGCGGGAGTATAGGTGGGGATCGTCCACTGGCTGCACTGGTAGTGCCGCTGGCCCTGGAGGAAGTCCAGGTACAGCGGGTTGTTGTAGAAGCGGATGCCGTTCCTGCCTCCCTCGAAGATGCGACGGAAGAAGGAGTTGGCCTCCTCCCGCTGCATGAAGATATCGTCGTGGGTCACCTCTCTGTACCCGAACCCCGGCGAAACCATCATCCCCTCGACACCCATATCGTTCAGCATAGCGAACAGCTCGTGGTACTCCTCCGGCCCGTTGCCGCTGTACAGCGTGGTGTTGGTGCAGACCCGATAGCCCGCCCGGCGGAATTCCTTGATGGCCTCTATCGCCACGTCGTAGACGCCCTTGCGCTCCACAGCGATGTCGTGGGTCTGCCGCAAGCCGTCCAGGTGGACGACGAAGGCGAAATAGGGTGAGGGCTTGATGACCTTCAGCGCCTGCTTGTACAGGAGGGCGTTGGTGCACAGGTACAAGAATCGCTTCTGCGTGATGATCGCTGACACGATATCGCCGATGTGGGGATGCATCAGCGGCTCTCCCCCGGCGATGGAGACGACGGGCGCATCGCAGTCCNNCGTATTCGCGGATGCGACCGCAGCCGGTACAGGTGAGGTTACAGGCCTCCAGCGGCTCCAGGATCATCGTCAGGGGGAAGTACTTGCGGTTCCGTACCCTCTGCTTGAACAGGTACCATCCGAGCTTCAGGGAGAGCCTCAAGGGTTGACCAGGCAAGATGAGTCCTTCCTAGGAGGTCAGTAGTCCCTCTCCAACAGAAAATCAGCCACTTCCTGCAGTTCCCGTGCTGGCCTCTCCACGAGAGCGGCCCCGGCCAGTTCCTCCAGCGCGCGCTCTCTCCGCTCCTCCGCCGCCCGGCGGCAGTAGGCCCGCGCCCCAACCGACTCGAGAGCGCCCAAGACCATGGAGACATCGGCATCGCTCAGGCGCGGCTGCGAGTAGATGCGGCGCAGCTCGGCGGCCGTTGCCCCTTCGCTGCGAGCAAGCACGTACACCACCGGCAGCGACTTCTTCCGGTTGCGGATGTCCGCCCCCGACGGCTTCCCTGTCCGGCTCTCCGCTCCCCAGATGCCCAGCATGTCATCCCCCATCTGGAAGGCCACCCCCAACAAGCGGCCGCAGCGACCCAACGCGTCCGCGACGGCGGGGTCAGCAGCGCCGACGATCCCACCCAGCCGCAGGGCGCAGTCGAACAGGGCTCCGGTCTTCTTCTCGATCATCTCCAGGTATGCGTCCTCGCCTACGTCCAGCCGCTCCTCGAAGCTCAGGTCCAGCGCCTGCCCCTCCACGATCTCCAGCGTGGCCCGGTCGAGGGCGCGGGCCGCCTCCAGGACCCGCGCCGCCGAGAGCCCCCCGGCAGCCAGATCGAGAACAGCCAAGCCGCCCAGGGCCATCAACGCATCACCAGCGTTGATGGCCTGCGCTTCGCCCCACACCGACCACACAGTAGCGCGGTGCCTGCGCTCCGGATCGCGGTCCTGAATGTCGTCATGGATCAGAGAGAAGTTGTGCACCAACTCCAGCGCTGCCGCTGCCGGGAGGGCCTTCCGCCAGTCGCCGCCAGCGGTCTCACAGGCCAGCAGGCAGAGAGTGGGGCGAAGCGCCTTGCCGCCGCCAGAGTGGACGGGACGCCCCTCAGCATCCTCCCACCCCAGGTGGTAGCGCAGCATCCGGTGCAGCTCCTCAGGATGGCTGCCCGCGGGGAGATCGCTGGTCAGCAGGGAGCCCAGCTTTGCGTCCAGCGCCTCCCGGTAGCGGCCAAAAGCGGCCGGAAGCACCACGGCTACTCCCCGACGAACTGCACCACCACCTCGCGGTCCCGCGCGTGGTCCAGTTCGATGAGGAAAACACGCTGCCAGTGGCCCACCAACAGCGTGCCGTCCACTATGGGGACGGCTTCGCTGGCCCCGAGCAACAGGTGCTGGCAGTGGGAGTGCCCGTTGGGGCGCTCCCCGTTATCTGAGAAGGCATGAGCGAACTCGTTATGCTGGTACTGGGCGCGGGAGGGCGCGATCTCCTCCAGCATCCTTTCCATGTCAGTCAGCAGCGCGGGCTCGTTTTCGTTGATCCGGATGGCAGCGGTGGTGTGCCTGGAGAAAATGACGGCGAAGCCGTTGGACACACCGGACTGGCGAGCCACCTCCTCGACCCGTTCCGTTATGTCGATGAACTGCGGCCCTTTCTCGGTCTGGATCACGAATGTCTGCGAAAGGAACTTCATTGTGCCCTCCTCCTTGATCAAGTACCCACTGAGTTGGGCCGGAGGCGACGCCGTGCACTCCGCCCTTTCGCCTCAAGCTGTTCGCCCAGCTCCCCCAACCGCGCAACCACCTCGTCTATAGACTGGTCGGGGGTGGACGCGCCTGCCGTGACGCCCACGACCTCTCTGCCCTCCAACCAGGCCAACTCGATCTCCTGGGCCCGTTCGATATGTTGCGTCTCCACCCCGGTGCTGACGCAGGTCTGGGCCAGCTTGCACGTATTGGCGCTGTTGCGGGCGCCCACCACCACCAACAGGTCACACCCTGCCGCCAGCTCCCGCGCAGCGTGATAGCGCTCATCAGTCTCCGGACAAGTGGTGTCGACGATCCGCACCTCATTGCTGCGGCGGATGTTGTGGCCCACAAAGCGAGCCACAAACTCCGCAAACGACTCTTCGCTCTTGGTAGTCTGGGCCAGAAGCGCTACCTTGCGACGCGGTATCTCTATGTCGGCCTCCGGATCCAGAATCGCCGCGCCGTTTCCACCCGCCCACGCCAGCACTCCCCGCACCTCCGGGTGATTCTCTTCACCGTAGACTATCACTCTGAACCCGCTGGCACACAGAGCCTGGGCAACTCTTTGCGACTTCCGGACGACGGGGCAGGTGGCGTCGACGAGGGCCCACCCGCGCCGTGCCGCCTCCTCCACGATCTGTGGCCCCCGCCCGTGCGCCGTCACGGCCACCGTGTTGCTCCTCACATCGTCCAGCCCCTGCACTACCTGTACCCCCTTGGCCGCCAGACCCTCCATCACCACCGGATTGTGCACGATCGAGCCCAGGCTATCGATGGGTCCTCTCGTCTGGGCCGCCTGCGCCACCACCTCAATGGCGCGGCGAACGCCGAAGCAGAACCCCAGCGCCCTCGCTCTCAAGATTCTCATGCCCACTCCTCTAGGCGATAACGAATGATAAGTGCAGATGATCCCTGCCTCACGTGACGCTAGTCACCTCCTTCCCCGCAGCCGTTCGTTCCACCGCCCTCATCACCTCTCGCGCCGCCAGCTTGCCGCTCCGCACCGCGCTCTCCATGGTGGCCGGCCAGCCGGTGTCCGTCCAATCGCCGGCCAGGAACAGGTTGCTCACAGGGGTCCGCTGGCCAGGCCGCAGTCGGGAGACGCCCGGCCGCGCCGCGAAGGTGGCGTCCCGCTGCTTGACCACCAGCGCCCGCCTGAGGTGGGCTGTCCGCGCCAGGGGGAACAGCGATTGCACCTCGCGCTCGAACAGGCCAACCATCTCCCGGGTGGACATGCCCATGAACTCCTCTGCGCCGCTCAAGGAGATGTCCAGGTACTGGCCGTCCTCTTCCTGCCCCCACAGCCGCGACTTGTTGAACACCCACTGCAGCGGCGTATTCAGGAACGCCGCGAACTTTATATCCGTCACCTGTCGGTTGTACCACATGTGCAAGTTCACGATGGGCGACGTATCGATATGCCCGATCCTCCCGAAGAACGGCTCTGCGCGAAGTGCCTTCGGAAGCAGCGCCGCCAGCGATCGCGGTTCCACGGCCGCCACCACATGCTCCGACTCCTGGCTCGGGCCGTTCACCGCCGCCCGCCCGTCCTCCAGGCGCAGCCCGGTGATGCTCCGGCCCAGGCGCACCTCGCCGCCGCGGGACTCGACGTACTCCCGCGCCGCCTGCGCCAGCAGAGTCGACAACCCAACCTTGGCCCAGCCCACGTTGGCGCCGTTCCGGTCACGCAGGAAACCCTCCTGGAACACCATTAGAGCCAGGTCGGCGCTCACCGTGGTGATGTCCCCGTTCAGCGTCGGCACGACGATGAGGCTCCAGAAGCCGCGGATGGCGTTCTCCGTCTGGCCGTGAGCCCGTAACCAGTCGGCGAAGGTGATGCCGTCCAAGTTCGGACGCGCCGCCCGCCCCAGCGACCGTATGCGAGCCATGGCGTAAGCAGCACGGGCCTTCTCGGTAGGCGATAGGGAGCGAAACCGCAGAAGGGAGGGCAACAGGTGTAGCGGCGGCGGCAGGGGCTGGCTCTCCAGCACGCTCTTACCCCACACCTTATCGATAACCGGAACCCGCAGCCGCTTCTGCAGGTGAACCTTGTGCCACACCCCAAGCCGCTGCAATAGCCGTATGTACTCTGTGCAACAACCCAGGAACACGTGCTGCCCGTTATCGACCTCCATCCCAGACCGCTTGTCCAGGTAGGAATAAGAGCGGCCGCCCAGGAACGGGCGCTTCTCCACCAGCGTTACCCTCATCCCGGCGTTCGCCAGTTCACAAGCGGCCGCGATCCCCGCCAGACCGCCGCCGATCACGGCAACCGACGCCCTCTCGCTCACAGCACCAGGCTCCTCACCAACTCGCGGCCAGCCAGCGCCAGCTTCTGGCCCGTGCTCAGGCTCACCCGTCGCCTCAGCACCGTCTCCGGCTCCCGCTGGATGTCGTCCAGGATGCTGCTGTAGATGCCTGCCATCACCCCCACGCAGGCCCGGGCGCGCCGCGACAAGTAGGGCAGCACCCGCCGGCCACTCTCGAAGTGGTGACGCGCCCTCTCCGTCTGGAATGCTATCAGCTCCCGGAAAGCGTCGTTGGCCACGCCCTCCCGCAAGTCGTTCTCCGCGTAGCCAAAGCGGGCCAGTTCGTCCTGCGGCAGGTAGATTCGGTCCCGCTGCAGGTCCTCCTGGACGTCCCGCAGTATGTTGGTGAGCTGGAGGGCGATCCCAAGGTCCGCCGCGTGCTGCCGAGCCTGCTCTCCCCCCCGATAGCCGAAAATGGAGATAGAGATGAGCCCCACCACAGAGGCCACGAGGTAGCAGTAGCGCCTCAACTCCTCGAAGTTAGCGTAACGCCGGACGGTCAGATCCGTCTCCACCCCCTCCATCAGCCGGTAGAAGTATTCGTGGGGGATGCGGTAGCGATCGATGGCATCCCTGAGGGCCACCTTCACCGCGCCCTGGGGATACCCCTCCAAGCAGCGATCCAGCGACTCGCGATACGCTGCTAGTCGCAGCGACGCTTCTTGAGTCGGCAAGCCTGCGTCCACGATATCGTCGCACTCGCGGGCGAAGGCGTACGCGGCGTATACAGCACGCCGCTGGGCGCCCGGCAGCAGCATGAACCCGTAGTAGAAATTCTTGGCCTCCCGCCTAGTGAGGCTCCGGCAATGGTCATAGGCGTCCATCAGCTCATCTCTCATGACGCCCCCTTCACCTGCAGCGGCAGCGGCAGAAGGCCCCGCATTGTCAACCACGCCTTGCGCGCCCTTGACAGCTTGGCGCGAGTGTACAGCACGTCATAGTCGATGGCCTCGATAGCGTCGAGCACTGCCAGTCCACCCAAGCTGAACAGCCGCAGGTCCAGCCTGGCGCGACCCCGCACCTTGGGGACGAGTTCCAGGCCTTGGCGAAATAGCTCTCGCGTCCTCTCGACCTGAAATGCCATGAGATCGCGGAATCGCCCGTCGAAGCGATTGTCCAAGAGGTCGGCTTCTCCGTAGTGGAAGCGCTCCATGTCCTCCAAGGGGATGTAGATGCGCCCCTTGTCCAGGTCGCGCGGAACGTCCTGCCAGAAGTTGGTGAGCTGAAGGGCCGTGCAGGTAGCGTCGGAAAGCCTCTGCCGCTCCTCGTCCCTGTACCCGAACAGGTACAGCACGATGTGGCCCGCGGGGTTTGCGGAGTACTGGCAGTAATCGAGCAGCTCACCGTAGGTGCGGTAGCGGTTGATCCGCTGATCCATCCGATTCGCCTCGATGAGCCGCAAAAACGGCTCCTGCGGTATATCGAAGCGGCGCACCGTCTCCCGAAGAGCGACGAAAGTGGGATGCCGGGGCTTGCCATCGTAGCAACGCCGCAGTTCCGCCTCCCAGTCATCCAGCAGGGCCAGGCGGTCGCCCTCAGCCTCGTCTCCAAGGTCATCGACGCCGCGGCAGTAGGCGTAGGCGGCGTACATGTGCGGACGGAGGGCTCGCGGCAGCAGCCACGATACCACCGTGAAGTTCTCGTAGTGGCTAGTCGTCAGCCGCCGACAGTAGGCAAACGCCTCTGCCAACGAATACGGCCTCGCAGCCCCCTCAGCTATCACAGGCCTCCCTCGCTCAGGGGGATATCGGCTGCAGATGTATCCCCCGTGGCTCGCCTCTGGGTGGCTTTGTTCCGAGCCGCGAGTACGCCCGCGCGAGGAAGGTGGTCAAGACTAACGAGAAAGAACTGAGGAAATAGATAATAGCCAGATCAAGGCTTCATCCACCGACCTCGCCGACACACGCGGCCCGGCAACCTGCATCGTCCTCAGCCTATACGCGACACCTCCGATTACCTACTGGCACAGATTCTAGGCAGCGGTAACAGTACGTCAATAGAAGCGCATTGCTAGAACCATATGGAACCCCCCGTGGCATCGTATAATAGGCCTATCAGGGAAGCCTCCATGAAGAGCAAACGAGAGCATCAGATCGTCGCAGGGCTACGTCAGCAGGTCGCGCCTGCCCTGCATATCCCGGACATGGTCCGAGTGGGCGTCATCGCCAGCACGGAAGAGCACGAGCTGTGGCTCCAGGCCCACCTCATGTCGTGCGAGGGCTGCCGCGCGCCCCTCGTCTCCCTGATGCTCAAGCGCACGGCCGTTGACGTGCACCGACCACCGGAGATGCCCTGCGCTAGAGCACGCGATGTGTTGTTCCGCTATTTCGAAGGCGGCCCCCTACCGGACGAGGCCGTCTTGGCCCACATCACGGCCTGTGATCTCTGCGACGACCTGTTCTTCGAGCCCGCCCAGGCCGTCATCCTCAAGGAGTACGAGCCGGACCACCTGGGCGAGGTTGATTAGGCGCTCATGAACCAGGTACTCACGTCGTCCGGCAGGAAGGCGGCAAGCTCCCGCTGTTGGTCAGACTGCATCTGCCGCTTGAGGACGGAGAAGACACACTGGGCGCGGCGGATCGCCTCCTCTCCCGTGTAGGCGGCAGTCAGGTCCAGCCCACCGACCGTCGTGTCACGATCAGCTGTGGCATCCAGAGCGGACACCACCCACCCTAAGAAAAGTTGGCCATCAAAGAAGGGGTCAGGCTCGGAACCGGTGCGACGAAGATAGACACTGGCCTCCGGCGGCAGCCGCCCAGATAGCACCTCCAACTGCTCCCTGGGGAGCACCTGCGCCATCGCCATGAGGACACTGACCACCGCGCCTTCCGTCTCCTCCTCGCTGACGAGAGCACCGCTGTTCTGCACATCCCTCAGAAACTGAGCGTACTCCATCCGGCCCTCCTTCCGGCCCCGCAAGCGGCTCTAGGTGAACCGCTCCTTGAGAGGCTCGTACTGCTGGGGGCGCGGGTCCTTCACCAGATCCTCGAGGCGGCTCACCGGCGAACCCCCCATTAGTGTCTTCACTTGGTCCTCGTATGGGGGCATTCCCTCCGCACGATACAGGACGCCCAGCGGAATGCGCTCCTCCCATTCGTGTGCCTTCTGCCAGGCCGCCTCCCGGTCCGATGGGTCGTAGCCCTCATCCTCCAGATGATACACCCTCTGGCGATACCAGTCATAAGTGTTGGTGCGGTTGAACGTCACGCATGGCTGGAGAACATCGACGAGAGCGTAGCCCCGGTGCTGGATCGCCTGAGCGATGATCCCAGCCAGGTGCTTGGGTTCGCCAGCGAAAGCCCGTGACACGAATGTTGCACCGGCAGCTATCGCTACGGACATGGGGTTAAAGGCCCTCTCGATGGCGCCATCCGGCGAAGTGGTGGTGACGAAGCCCTTCTCGCTCGTCGGGGAGTACTGGCCCTTGGTGAGCCCGTAGATCTGGTTGTTCTCCACTATCTGCGTGATGTCGGGGTTTCGCCGGCAGGACTGGACGAAGTGATTGCCGCCGATGCCGTAGGAGTCACCGTCCCCGCTGGTGGCGATAACATGAAGATCCGGGTTGGCGAGCTTAGCTGCCGTGGCGACGGGTATAGGCCGGCCGTGGTTGGTAAGGTAGGCGTTGACGTGCATGTAGTCCGGCAGCTTGCTGCCGCAGCCGATACCGGACACGACAAGCGCCTGGTAAGGCTCGATGCCCAATTCTGCCAAGGCAAGCTTCAGCGCCCTCAGGATGGCAAAATCGCCGCAGCCGGCGCACCAAGTGATTTCGGTCATTGCATCGAACAGCTTCGCGTCAAGCCTGGTAACCACTGGCTACCTCCTTGCCCAGCCCGGCCGCGATCTCCTCGGGCGCGAAGGGCCGGCCGTCGTACTTGTTCAGCGTCCCGTCCACCTTAATCCCCGTCGTCATTCGCAGTAGTGTGGCCAGTTGCGACGTGTAGTTTTGCTCCACAACCATCGTGCGCCTGCAGTCTCCGACCGCCGCCGCCGTCTCCTCCTTTGGCAGTGGCCACAGATCCACAAACTGTAGGACGTTGGCACTGCCCCCGGCGGCGTTGATCTGGTCGGCAGCCTCCTTGCAGGGCCCGAACGTGGAGCCCCAGCAGACGAGAGTGGTCTCCGCCTCTGGAGGTCCGTACCGCTTGGGTGCGCGCATCTCCTTTTCCGCCTCTACAAGCTTGCGCATCCGTTTCTGCATCATGCGGCGGCGGTTCTCGATCCCCTCGTCAAAGTGACCTTCCTCGTCGTGCTCGTCGCTGGTGGCTGAGAACGTGGCAGCGGGGTGCTGGCCGGGAAGTGCCCGCGGCGAGATCCCCGTCTCCGTGAACTTATACCGCTTGTAGCCGTTTGTGAGTCGATCGAGATCGTCGCGGGTCATAGTTGAGCCGCGATCGATGGTCACGCTGGAGAAGTTTAGGGCGTCCATGTCCAGCGTGCGCATGGACGATCCAAGAAACTGGTCAGTCATGATGACGACCGCGCACTGGTACTTCTCGGCCAGGTTGAAGGCCCGCCAGCCCGCCTCGAAGCACTCCTCGACGGTGCCCGGCGCTATGACGATGCGCGGGGACTCTCCGTGGGAGGCGTGGACCGCGAACAGCAGGTCGCCCTGCTCGGTGCGGGTGGGCAGCCCGTTGGACGGCCCCCCTCGCTGCGACAAGGCGATCACCATCGGCACCTCGGTCATCCCTGCCAAGCCCAAGGTTTCCACCATGAGACAGAACCCGCCGCCGGACGTGCCGGTCATGGCCCGCGCCCCTGCGAAGGAAGCGCCCACGGACATGTCGGCGGCGGCTATCTCATCCTCCGTGTGCTTTGTCACGACGCCGTACTCGTGGGGAAGTCCTGAGAGCCACTCAAAGATCGACGTGGCCGGGGTCATGGGATAGGCGGACATGAAGCGGCAACCGCCAGCCAGGGCACCCATGGCCAGCGCCTGGTTACCGTTCATCAGCATCCGGCGGGGCGCCCCTTCCACGGCCGCCAACTTGTAGGGGAAATCGGCGCCGTAGCGCTCCCGCCCCAGGCTGTACGCGACCTCAGCCACCTTCAGGTTGGCGTCCACCGCCTGCTCACCCTTTGACGCGAAGTTCTCCCGGATGACGCTCTCCATGAACTCGATCGGGAACTCGGTAATGCCCGCCGCAGCACCCAGGGCAGCCGTGTTGGTCATCACTCGGCTGCCGTGCTCCTCCGCGATGCGGATCAGGGGGAGAGTGTGCAAGCGGACGCCCCGTTTCCTCAAGGGCTCCGGATCGATGTCAAACTTCTCCGGGAAGACTACTGCCGCCCCCTCAGCCAATCGGTCCGCGTGCAGCTCCGCCGTCTCCGGCGTGAGAGCAAGCAGCAGGTGCACCGGGTTGCTATGGGAGAGTCGCGGTTCCTCCGAGATGCGGATCTGGTAGAAGTTGTGCCCGCCTCGAATCTGCGACCGGTAGTCCTGCATCGCGAATACGTGCAGCCCCGCCCGCGCCAACGATAGGCAGAAGCCCGCACCGCTCGACTCCACACCCTGTCCCGCATCTCCCCCGATCACGACGCTCATGTCGTTGGTCACGACATTCGCCATCGCTGGTACCTCCTCTCCTGCCCGAACAGGAACCTGACAGACCGGAACGCTACTACTAGTATAAGACCCCGCCGCAATGGGACACCACCGCCTCTTGGTCGGCGGACAAGCGATATGGGGAAGGTCCGGGCACCTGTCAACTTCGGGGCGCCAACCAGAGGCCCGGGACGGCCGTCCCGCAGTCCGGGCAGGTCCCCTCGGTGGTCAGCGCGTATTCCAGAATGTTGTAGGCGTAACGCCGGACGAGGGGCTTCGAGCAGTTCGGGCAGTGCGTGTTCTCGTTATCGCCTACTTGGCCGGGCAGGTTGCCGCAGTACACGAACCGCAGCCCTTCTTCTCGCCCGGTCTCCGCCGCCCGCAGCAGCGATCCAACGCCGGTGTTCTCCGGGCCCGTCATCTTGTAATCTTTGTGGAACGCCGTCACGTGCCAAGGTATGTCAGCCGACACGCTCGTCAGAAAGCGGGCCGTCTCGCGCACCTCCCCATCGGAGTCGTTGAAGCCGGGCACCAGCAGGGTCACCACCTCCACCCAGAACCCCATCCGATGCGCCATCCTCACCGTCTCCAGGACGTTCTCCAGCTCGCCACCCAGAGCACGGTAGTTCTTGGCCGACATCGACTTCAGGTCGATCTTGTAGCAGTCCAGTGACGGCCGCAGGTACTCCAGTACCTCCCGGGTAGCGTTGCCGTTGGAGACGTAGGCGGTGACGAGCCCCAGTGGCTTGGCCAGTTTGAACACTTCCATCGCCCACTCGCTGGTGATCAGCGGCTCGTTGTAGGAACTGGTGACGGCTCCGGCGCCGACCCGCTGGGCAATCGCGATCATCTCCTCGGCGGTGATCTCCTCCGGGTTCACGCCGGCCACTGGGTCACGGAGCGCCTGGGAGCTGAGCCAGTTCTGGCAGAAGGAGCAGTGGAAATCGCACCCAAGCATGCCGAAGGTGAGAGCCTGTGAGCCCGGCAGGACGTGAAAGAGCGGCTTCTTCTCAATAGGGTCGCTCTGGAGGCCAACCACATAGTTGTGCGGGACCATCAGGGTGCCGCCCTGGTTGAACCGCACCTGGCAGATCCCCCGCTGGCCGTCCAGGATCAGGCAGCGGTGGCCGCAGGCGTAGCAGCGCACCTTGTCGCCCTCCAGCCGCTCGTACAGCTCACCCTCCTTGGTGAGCCTGTCGATGCGCTCGGCCAGGGGTATCGCTTTCCCGACTAGCTTCGGCATGGCTCCACCCCCATTATACGATCGCGGCGGTCCCCCTTCGCCCTTGTCCACCGCCGAACCGCACCCTATGATGGGCCGTGCCCCAAACAGGAACCGGAAGGAGCCGCCACATGAAAGCGATCCGTGTACACGAGTACGGCGACGAGAGCGTTCTCCGCTACGAGGACGCGCCGGACCCCCAGCCCGCCTCGCGGCGGGTCGTCATCAAGGTCGCCGCCGCCTCCATCAACCGCGGGGACCTCGGCCGCCGCCAGGGCACCTACGGCGGCGGGCTCACCGCCCTCCCTTTCACCCCCGGCTGGGAGGTCGCCGGTACCGTCGAGGCCCTGGGGGAGGGCGTACAGGGCCTCTCCCCGGGCGACCGCGTCATCGCCCAGATGGGCGACGGCGGCTACGCCGAGAAGGCGCTGGTCCACGAGGCCGGCGTGTACCGGATGCCCGAGGGCATGAGCTTCGAGGAGGGGTGCACCATCCCGGTCGTCTTCCTGACGGCCTGGTTCGCCCTGCACAGGCTGTGCCGGCTGCAGGCCAACGAGACGGCGCTGATCCAGGCCGGCGGCTCCGGGGTTGGCGTCGCCGCCATCCAGGTCGCCAGGCTCGCCGGGGCCCGCGTCATCACCACCGCCGGCAGCGACGAGAAGTGCGCCCGCTGCCTGGAGCTGGGCGCCGACCACGCCGTCAACTACCGCGACAAGGACTTCGTGGAGGAGGTGACGCGCATCACCGAGGCCGCCGGCGCCGACGTAGTCCTGGAGTCGGTGGGCGGCCAGGTGTTCGAGAAGTCGCTGGCGGCGATGGGCCGCTGCGGGCGGCTGTGCGTGGTGGGCAACTCCTCCGGCCAGGCCAACAGCGTAGACCCCCGCGCGCTCATGTTCAAGAACCTGTCGGTGTCCGGCTTCTACCTGGGGGCGGAGATCGCGGCCGGGGCAGCCGGCCCCGCCATGGAGGAACTGCTCAGCCTGTTCGAGCAGGGCAAGCTGCGCACGGTAGTGGACCGCAGTTTCCCGCTGGCGGAGGCGGCCGCCGCCCACCGCTACGTGGGGGAGCGGCGCAACTTCGGGAAGGTGGTGCTACAGCCCTAGCGTATCACCTGGCTCGGTCGCAGGCGGGCCGGCCGGCGCAGCCGGCGCGGCGGGCGGCTCGTCTTGGCTTGGGAGTAGCTCCCAGCGCCACAAGGCTACCCAGAGCAGCGCAAGCGTACCGGCGAGCAGCACGACAAAGCGGGCCACATCGCGGGCCGTACCTGCCTCCCCAGCGCCACCAGGAAATAGGGAGCCGTAGAAGGCCTCAAGACCGCCGAACAGGTCGCCGAGGCCACCATCTCCCGCTGGGGCTCCCAGGAGCAGAAGAAGCACACCGCCCAGCAGGAAGCCAGGCGGGATCGCCCGCAGCCAGCGGAAGAGAGCGACTCCCGCGGCCACGAAGATGATTCCCAGACCCACATGAATCGTTCCCACCTCGGAGTCCCGTTGGGCCGACTGCTCCGCGAACGCGGCGAGTTCCTCTTGCACATCCTCAAGCCCGTCCACGGCTTCAAATTGCGCACTGAAGACGTCCTGGCTGGGCGCCCCCGGAGGCTCGTGAAAAGCCGCCGTTGCGCTGAAGACCAGCAGCACCAGAGCCAGACCGACGGCCACTTGGACGACCCTCAATGCCAGCGCGCCATCACCCCCCAGGCGGTTCGCCACCAGCACAGCGGCGATGATAGCGGCGATTACAAATCCCGACTGCAGATTGAGTGACCCTATTTCCTGCATCCGGCCCCTCCTTTCCGCCCGTGAGAACGTCAAGGCAGGCGAAAGGTTCCCTCCCATCGACGAAACCCGAGGTTCCGGCCAGCGACCGACGACCCTCCATAGTTGACCTCCCGTTGGCGCTGGGATACCCTAGCTTGTAGAGTACATCTATCAACAACGCAGGGAGGCCCCCCCATGGGAAAGATCATCGACTGCAATAAGGTGAACCCCACCAGCGGCTGCCCCCACGTCGTCCGCGGGGAGACCGAGGAGGAGCTGCTCCGCAACGCCGAGGAGCACGCCAAGGAACACGGCATCGTCCAGGTCACACCGGAGCTGCTGGAGGAGATCAAGGCCCATATCCAGGACGAGTAGCGCGCCGCCGCGCGCCGCCGCGACCGGAGAATATCCGGCTTTTCCGTGCCGGCGCTGCATGCTTTCTTCAGCGTTCAACAGGGTGTG
>JABAOC010020129.1_pt2 | contig 17239 bp, 12 predicted proteins | sample 7062161 | NCBI WGS metagenome assembly JABAOC01 (sample SAMN14538625, study PRJNA623070) | marine sediment metagenome | biome: marine biome [ENVO:00000428]; feature: marine pelagic biome [ENVO:01000023]; material: deep marine sediment [ENVO:00002113] | place: India: Gulf of Khambhat ... | reverse complement strand
GCTTCGTTCAGAGCCTGCCCTGAGCGTAGCCGAAGGGATGACACGCAGGGCGCAGGAATCTTTCATAGTCCGCATTATACCGAATGCGAATGAGTTCTCCATAACACACCAGACGCGACGCCGTGGGTGTGCGGGGTGGGGCCTGATCCTTTTGCTCGGGGCTGAGGCTATGGCGCGGGTTGTGCCGGCGGGGCGGTCTGGGCCTGCTTGAGGGCCTCCGCGATTTGCGGCAGGTTCTGCAGCGTGGCGAATTCTCCGTTGAGGATCGTACCGTCCACATAGGCGACAAGGTCCGCCTCGGTCATGGTCGCCAGGACCGGCCCGAAGCCCTGCACCATCGTGTCAATGGTCGCCGTGCGGTCCTGAATTGCCTGGAGCTTCGCATCGATGTTCTGGACCTGGGAGGTGTCGGCCAAGGCTTCATGTATTTGGCGCTGCTCGGTGAGCCCCGCCTGCTGCAGCGCGATGCCCACGCGGTCGTGGATCAGGAACCGGCCCGACGACGAGACCGTCCGGCCGAGAGTCGAAACGTCCTGAGCGATCTTCAGGGCCTGGTCGAACTGGCCGGCGGCGGACAAAGCGCGCACCTGCTCGATGGCCTGGTCCCCGATCTGCCGGATCATCCCCAGATGCTCCAGCGGCAGGGTGAAGGCCGAGAGCCCCAGCGCCACCGGATCGGACGCGCCCTCGCCAAGGAGGTAGTCATAGCGCGTCATGAGCGTCTCGATCCGGCCATCGGCGAATCGTCCCTTGGCGCTTGCCTGCGCGAGCGACCGCAGCCCTCCGGTCAGGTCGCCGGTCTGAAATTGACAGTACGCGGCGTAACAGTCACCCAGCGCATTGGTGGGGTCCGCACGTTGCAGATCGGCGGCGTAGGCGAGAGCGGATTCGTCGATGACGCCGGCAGCAATCCGCGCCCCTAACAGCGCCGAGAGCACCGGGGCAGAATCGGGAAAGAGTTGTGCGGCCTCTTCGAGATACTGGAGGGCCGCCTGCGGGTCCGAGGTCAGGGACGCCGCGGCCACCCAATAGGCGGGTTGGTCGTAGTGCTCCTCCAGGCTCCTGCCGATTCCCTCCGCTGTTACGACCTGATGTAGCGCCGCCTCCAGATCACCGCCCGAGGAGGCCAGCATCTCCTTGATTGTCTCCGCGTCGTATGTCGCCTTGTTGCCTGGGGCAGGCGTCGCGACCTCTTCCTTGCCGGCAACAGGTTGGGCGGCCGTCCGGTTATCTTCCGCCGCTTTCTGGCCACGGGCCGTGGCGGCGACAAGCATGGTCCAGAGGTCTTCGATCACCTGCCTGTCCTCAGCCTTGCCTTCGGCGAGTGCGGCCCTCTCATCCTGCAACTCCTTGACCTTTCGCCGCGCCGAATCCCTCTCTCCTTCGGCCTGGCGGATTCGCTCGTGCAAGTCCGCGATGGTCTGCTCGTATTTCTCCCTTTCCCGTGCCGCTGAGGCCCTGCTTCCGTTGTGAAGCACTTTCAAAGCGACCGCGAGAGCGCATATCATCGCGACCAGCAGGATTCCCACAACGTATACTACCTTTTTCATGCGTACCTTCCTGTCATGCGTGCATCGTTGGCACAGGGACTCTGTGATTATAACAGGAAGACACTGTTTGCCGCCGAGAATGGGCGCTGAAAATCCCGAGAATCAGCGGAAAACGACGAGGAGGTCAAGGTTTCCGCAGGTCGAGCGTGTTTCTTGTTCACAGGTGGACGTCAGCGGCTGTCACGCCGGTCCGCGCGGGGGATGCCGCGGAGGACGTCGGTGGGGGCGTAGTCGTCGGTAAGGATGGGGCCTTCGCGGATGTAATCACCTCCGACGTCGCGTTCCTCGATGACCACGGGCAGATCGAAGGTGAACTGCTTTTGCTTTTGCAGCCGTCGGGCCGTGGCGAGCAGTTTGTCCCTCGTCAACGGTTTGGCACGGGTATCGACGACGACAATGACGTTGCCGTCCGCGCCGTAAGAGCACTGGTTACGAAAGACCGCGTTGAAGGTCCGCCGGTGGTAGTGGTAGGACTCGAAGCCCGGCTGCAGGTTGCTGACGACGATGCCGTCGGGGGTCAGAAGCTCTTTGAGGCCTTCCATGAACTCCTTCGTCGTCAGGTGGTAGGGGATGTAGCCGCCGCGGAACGCATCGGCGAAAATAACATCGTATTTCAGGTCTTCGCGCAGCAGCCGGCGGACCTGCACGCGGCCGTCGCGGATATACACTTTCATTCGGCCGTCTTCCTTGAATCCGAAGTACTTCCTGGCCACCTCCACCACGTCGGGATCGAGCTCGACGTTGTCGATTCTCGTCTTGGGGAAGTAGTGGTGCATGGCCATGGAGATGGTCCCCCCGCCGAGCCCGAGGAACAGGATTCTCTTCGGGTTCGGCTGGTGGGCGAAGCCGGCGAACATCAGGCGATAGTAGTCCATCTCGAAGTGAAGTGGATGCCGGACGTTGACGGCCGATTCCTCGTACTCGCTGCCGGAGCGCCGGAACTGAAGCCGTCGGACGCCGTTGTCTTCCACGACCCGGATATAGTGATACAGACCCTCCTTTTCGAGAAGTATCTTGAATGTATCCTGCGGGGGCTCCTTGTGCCCGGGGACAGACCATCCGTCTTGCGCCGCGACGGGTCCAGCAGTGCAGAAAGCCACGAGCAAGGCCACGTGAGTCACCCGCGCGGAGAAGTCGGCTCCCATCCGCTTCACGATCCGGGATCGCGCCGCATGGGTGGCAGCGGTAAGCGGAGCTTGCCGATGGCTTCTTTGGTGGCACGGGCGTCGGGACCCTAGACGCGATCTATTGCGTTTGAGAACCCGGTCCGCCCATGCGGACAGGGATGAAAGGCAAGGCCAGGATGGCCTCGCCACGGTCCAACCACCGGCAAGGTCTTTGGCCTTGCCGATGCCACCCTGGTGTTTACGAGGGCCGATGAAGAATCCGTCGACTATTGATATCACTTGTCACACCCTCCTTTCGGGGTTCCTCCGGCGTACCAGGTCACTAATAGCAGCAGGGCGATCAGGAACAACGTACCGGCGGACAGGCACAGGATTCGCGTGATGCCGAGCCAGAGGATGAGGTAAAACGACGTGAACAGGCACCCCAGAAAACTACCCATCGTGGAAATCGCGTACAGTGTCCCGGCCCGCGTGCCGACACTGGTGACGTCTCGTACGACGAGGCGAACGGCGTAGGGTGACACGACGCCCAGCAGCGCGCTGGGGATGAAGAACAGACTCACCGCGGCGATCAGCGAGCCCCAGCGCTCGTGCAAGCCGAGATCGGCGCACCAGCCACCGACGGCACGATGCCAGAGGGCCACGGGAAGGATCGACAGAGCCGCCGCGGCAATGACCGTTGTGAGGCCGAGGCCGTGGGGGAATCGTTGCGACAGGAGCCCGCCCGCGAAGTAGCCGAGGCTCAGAGCCGCCAGGAAGACGCTGATGACGCTGCCCCAGACCCACACGCCGCTGCCGAAATAGGGGGACAGCATTCTGCCGCCGACGATCTCGAGCCCCATCAGGACCCCGCCACAGCCGAAGACCGCAACGGCGACTCCGTACGTTCGCAAGATACACCTCTTTTCCCTGGGTATTTTAGGACTACCGACGAGTCCCGCCAGCGGCAGTCACTTCTAAAGCCTGCCGTCCCAATTGTCAAGCCCGCAACCGTATTCATGTCCGTCATGCTGAACGAAGTGAAGCATCCGGCCTGCGAACGAGAGGTCTGTTCCGCACGCGAGAAGTTTTCCATGCGATGGGTGGCACCCTCAAGCGCAGCTTGGGCGTGCTTCGACGCGAGGCAGGTCGGACCAGCGCCAAGGCCTGCGGCCTTGACGCTGCCACCCGCCGCGTTTGAGGACTCTTCATGGCGAGGATGCCCATGCGGCTGAGACTTGGTGGCACGGCGGAAAAAAACGCGGGGTTCCCTGACGGGAGGTTTTTCTCCTTGATTATTTGGCCGATATAGGGCTTTATAGCGTGCGTACGGTGGATCATCATGGCAACCGAGAAAAACAATATCCAGTTTTCATCGCTTTTCAGTCCTGCCGAAGTGATTTGCCAAACCGAAGAGAAAGAGCGAGACCAGCTCCTTCTGGAAATGCTTCGGCTGCTGGCCTATCAGCGCGGCATCGGCAACGTCGACGAGGCCTATGCGGCGCTCCTGGCGCGGGAGAGCGACATGCCGACGATTGTCGCGCCGGGCATGGCGATGCCGCACGCACGTCTGGAGGCGATCGAGCGCATCGTCGTGGCAGTGGCGACCTCGCGGGAAGGCATCGTCTATGACCCCCGCAAGCCGGACAATCGCGTCAAGCTCGTCGTCCTGACCCTGGCGCCGAAGGCTGCGCCCGGGGCATATCTTCAGGCGATTAGCTGCCTGGCCAAGGTGTGCATGGACCCCTCGACGGCCGACGTGGTGGCGAGCCTGGCGACGCCGGAGCAGGTGTGGGGCTTCTTCGCCAAGGGCGGCATGGTTCTGCCGGACCATCTGCGGGCCCACGACGTCATGGACCCGGTCCGGGTGGAACTGCAGGAGTACGATACCCTGGAAAAGGCGATCGATCTGTTCGTCCGGCACCGGCTCAACGAGCTGCCGGTTGTGGACAAAGACGGCGATCTGGTCGGTGTCGTCAGCACGTACGAGCTGCTCCGCGTGTGCCTGCCCGACTACATCCTCTGGATGGACGACCTGACGCCCATCATGAACTTCGAGCCGTTCGCCGAGATCCTGCGCAAGGAGAGCAAGACCTGGCTGACGGAGATCATGACCACCGACTATGCCATGGTGGAGGAGGATGCCCCGGCGATCCAGGTTGCCAAGGAAATCACGCGGCAGCGGACGAACCGGGCCTACGTCGTACGCGGCAAGAAACTGCTCGGCGTGGCCTCACTGGAGACGTTTCTGGACAAGATTCTTCGAGAGTAGGCGTCGTTGGTGGATTTTGGATTGCGGATGGTGAATTGGCTGACGCATGAGTAACGACCAGATAGCCGGACAGACAACGGGCGCAGTCGCTCGGACGGGCAGACTCGCACTCGCATCCATCGTCAGTGTTTTCGTCGCGCTGGGCGGCGCCGTCCAGCGCGCGTGGCGGCCGCTTGCCATGCTGGCGGTCAGCGGTCTCGTGGCCCTGCTGGCCCATGCCCTCGGCCTGGAGCGCCAGCAGGTCATTTCGGTCTCGATCTTCATCGTGATCATCCTGGCCACGCTGCTGTTCTGGAAGTTCCGCCTGGCCATCGCGTTCGTCGGCATCGGGGCGCTGATGGGGACCAACGTGCTGGACCTGCCGACCTTCATCAAGGAGTGCAAGATAGACGTCATCCTGTTCCTGGTGGGCATGATGGTGACCGTCGGCGTGCTCAAGGAGCTGGGCCTGTTCACCTGGATCATCCAGAGCGTCATCGCCCTGCGCAGCATGACGGGACAGATGTTCGTGGCCATCATCGTCTTCCTCGGGGCGTTCATGGCCTGCGCCGTCGATGAGGTGACCTCGATCGTCTTTGTCGCGACGCTGATCTTCCAGGTATGCGACACGCTGAAGATCCGCCCGATGCCGTTTATCATCATCGCCGTGATGGGCACGAACGTGGGTTCCAGCGGGACCATGCTGGGCAACCCGGTCGGCATCCTGATCGGCCAGAACGCCGAGCCGCCGCTGAGTTTCATGGACTTTCTGCGCTGGTCTTTCCCCGTCATGTTCGTGTCGTTGGTGGCGACGCTGGGCCTGCTGATGTGGTGGTTCCGCACGGACATTCGCCTACTGTCGGAACGCCTGGAGGCCCGTCGGGAGCTGGGCCTGGGCCTGGGCCCGCTGGTGCAGGTGCCTTACAAGCGTGCGCTGGCCATTCTGCTCGGCATGATCGGCTTCATCGCCTTGCATCACCACATCGAGGCCACGCTGGGCCTGGCGCCGAACACGGTGCTCATCGTCGCGCCGCTGGTCATCGCCGGCCTCCTGATGCTGTGGCGTCACGAGCGGTCGCGCCATTACATCGAGGCCGACGTCGAGTGGTGGACGCTGCTGTTCTTCATGATGCTCTTCGCCGTGGCCGGAACGCTCCAGCACACGGCGGTGACGGCCCGCGTCGCGGACTCCTTCCAGCAGACGTTTGGCGGCCGCCTGTCCCTGTTGACGCCCCTGATCATCGTCATCTCCGCGCTCGGCTCGGCGTTCGTGGACAACATCGTATTCGTGGCCGCGTTTCTGCCGGTTGTCAATCGGCTCGAGCAGACGCCCCTGATTTGGGCCCTGGTGCTCGGCACCTGTTTTGGCGGCAACATCACGATGATCGGCTCGACGGCGAACATCGTCGCGCTGGGCATGCTGGAGAAGCGCTACCGCTCCTCCATCCATTTCCTCGACTGGCTCAAGGTGGGGGCCGTTGTGGGCCTCACCACCGGCCTCATTGCCTGGGCTGGCGTGGTTCTCCAGGCGTCGGAAATGCCCACGGTGGAACAACGTCGCCAAAGAGTCCTGATGCACGACCGCGCGGGCGCGCCGGCGCCGGACGATTCGGGAACTCATCAGACCCCGGCTTCACCCGCCGGCCGATAACTGTTGTCCGACACTATCCTACGCAATGGGGGCGTAGATCTCGGTCAGGAGTTCCTCCGGTGGGGTTTTGCGCGCGTCGTTCAGGTAGACCTCCCGTATCGGGCCAGACACCTTCTTGTGGTTCTCGGCGATCCAGGCGAAGAGCTTCTTGTACGCCGAGGCCGATTTCTCGTACGGCCCCTTATGGACGACTTTGGCCATCGGCCCACCGGGCAGTTCGTAGCAGGTGATCTCCTCCATGCCCTCGACCTGTGCCGAAACGGGAATCACCACCTCCACGTCGGCGTTGCGCTGCAGGTTGGCCCGAACCACTTCCTTGGGCGTCTCGTGGCAGACGAACATCGGCGGCCCGGCGGTCCGGGCCCCGCTGGCCGCGATAAACTGGCGAATCTGCGTCATCATCGGGCGGATCTGGGCGTAGGTGCCTCGCTTCCGCATCCCCACCACCAACCGGGGCGCTACGTTCGTCGTGCTCACCTCGCTCATCACGCGTTCTCCAATCAGACAGTCCGGCCGTGTTCTATGCCTCAGGTCTCACAATGAGCCCTTATTCTACCGCCTGCCCCCGGCCGTGGGTAGCCCAATTTCCGCTGAATCCGGCAAAGGCGTGCGGCTGCGCCTTGTGGCGTTGGGTGGCAGGCTCAAGGCCATGGGGATGGTTGGATATTGGTGGCGGGCAAGCTCCGTTTCGTAGGTCCACCCATCCCCAGGCAAGCACGCAGTGCCGCTGCGCGTCAGGGCTTGAGACTGCCGCCCGGTCGGCGCCTTCATTGACACAGGCTGCCATGTGCGTAACCCCTCCCCCGCAGCCCGAATCGTAAATGAAAAATCGTAAATCGTAAATCCAAACCCTCTTGACGGCCCGGGGCGCCGGCCTCATAATGGAGGAGATTTCGCGGATGTGGCGGAACTGGCAGACGCGCAGGCTTCAGGTGCCTGTGGGCTTACGCCCGTGTAGGTTCGACTCCTATCATCCGCATTGCGAGAAGTGTTTTTCTCACCACGAGTTACATGCCTTTCGCGGCTTTTCCCGGGTGCGCTTTGCCAAACGTTTTGCCAAATCCGGGCCGGTTCTACCTGTGCCGGCCCTGCTTCGCCTTTGCCATCCCAAGAGCATCCAGGACGAAAGGGCCATCCATGAAGATCACCGCGCACCCCGAGTTCGGCAAGGAATTGCGGCGGCCGTTCAACATGGCCGAGGAGTGCTACGACTGTGCCGAGTTCTACGACGGCTGCGGAGCGTGGCCGGCGAGCAAGGCGTTTGCCTGCGGCATGGTGAACCGGCTCCCCGATGTCATGTCGGGGACTTGCGGTCAGATGCTTCCGCCGTCGAGGGTCTCGGGCTCAAATAGCGTGCATACCGACGCAGTGTTCGAGATCGTCAAGCCGAAAGCCGCTACCCGGTGGGCGCCCGCCAGCCTGAACCGGCTTTGTGGGGGGGGCGGTGCGGTCCTGCCCAAGCGCAAGCGCCTTTGTGACCAGTGCCGGATTGAGAGCAGACGCGCAACCAAACGCGCGTACGTGCGGACGTACATGGGCCGACGCCGTTCTGCGGCGCTCGACGCCGATTCGGACCTGCCCCTATTTTCCGCCAAGATGCACGCCACGCATGCCAGGGCTGGCAATCTCTTCTCGACTGGCCAAATTTGCAGGGGGTGTCCCAAGAACCGAAACTTCTGTACTAACAACCGCATTCTGAGAGGTGACCAGACATGACACGCAAACGGATACCGGCAGACAATCGAAGGAAACCGCTCTCTACGACGCTCAGGACATCGCCGAGGAGGGGGCGGCTTGACCTTGCCAATAGTCAAGGGCAGACTTGAGCCATGCAGATCAACAAACAAACAACCTGTGCGATACTCGTGCTACGAGAGCTTGCTGCGGCGGGCGGCCGACTCACCATTCAGGAACTGGCCGACCGGATAGGCGTACCCCGCGACTACATGGTGGTTGTTACGCACGCCCTGGTCCGCGCCGAACTCATCGAGGGGCGACAAGCACCACCGCGCGGGTACGCACTGACCAAAGACCCGTCAGAAATGCGGCTGTTCGACACAATCAAGGCATTGGAGCGCCTGTTCCCCGCCGAGAAGGGCGATACCTTTCCCATGCAAGCCATCAAGGAGATCCTGCGGCTCTACGCGGGGACGGCCTGGGACGGCCTGACGATTGGCGACTTCGTGCAGGCGACGACAAGCGGCGCGCCATGAACGCGGCGGCGCAGACCGAAGACGAGGCGAAGCTGGCGTTCGTGGCGACGCGGCTATCCGCGCGTCATTACTTCCCCGTGCTTCACGGCAGGCCTCCAGGCACTGGCAATGGGAGCCGTAGACCCGGGCTTGCGACCAAGTCGATCTGAGGGCGCAACGTTCAACCAGTCCGAAACCCTATTCTGTAAGTGCTTGCTACAAAACGATTAACGATTGACATTACAGGACTTATGATGCAGGCCGACGCGGAGCCAAAGCCGCGCCGAAGGCAAAACGAATCTCCTTGTGGCGTGCCTGTTCCGCATGTCGCGGCTTGGGTTGGTCCATGCAAGCGCGACTGGCGTCACGAGACGGCCTCATGTCCACTTGACAGACGCAGAGTATGCTCTCCTGGAAGACTCCGCCCTGGCTACATTTCAGCGCGTCGGATGCAGCCGCAGACGCACTGTCTTGATCTGCCAGGGACCGAGAGCAAGTGGGCCGGACACCGCCCCCGCCTCGCGGCCGGCCAAGTCAACCTCGGTCAGATGCACGTCGCCCAGCGGGCATCCCAGCGAACCCTGCCAAGTACGGCCCTCAGGCTCGTAGAGACGTACGTAGAGGTCGTCAGCGGCGCTGTAGAAGGCCGAGACGATTGGTCCTGAAGGGGTTATCGCAAGGGGGCGGATCGTGTGACCGTATTCGCCGCCTCCCGTCTTGGCATACAGACCCACGGGCCGGTAGTTGTATTCAATGGCCTGTCTATGCAGGTTCGCCTTGTGCCATGAGCCGCTGAAGGGGCGAATTGCGAACTCGTAGGTGAAGTCCCCATTCAGCATACGCGTACCCCAGACATAGTACATGGCGTAGGCCAGCGGCATCGAGAAACCCCCGTCCTTTTCCCGTACCGCTCCCATAGTCCCTCGATTGAAGAAAGCGATCCCGGTCTTACCGTCCGTCAGCGCGGTCCAATACAGACCGTTCACATACTGATCGGCCGTCTCAGAGACGGCAAACGGAAGATCGCGCACCCCGACAGTCTCCTCGTTCGCCACAGCAGGAAATACCTTGAAGCGGAGTTTTCGTTCGTGGACGAACCCGGAAACAGGGTCTCGCACGTTGGTGCTGAGGCTCCCTATCCTCTGCCCTGAGAAGTGAAAACGGACCCAGCAGTCGATCCGAGGCGAGTCACCATGGACCGTCATCCGGAGCGTGTACGGGATACCGCCAACAAAACCGTTCTCACAGGCCACCGCCCAGGGCGCGCCGCCTTGGGCGCGACGAAGGACCCAGGTCCCTTTGGACTCCACGTCGTTGCCGTCAAGGCAAGCGGCGAAGAACGCACTTCTCTTGCCGGCTTGAATCAACTCCCTACCGGTTCGCTTGTCGGCCAGCGAGGACAGACCTCCGTCAGGATGAAGACGGATCTTATAATCGCACGTAGTGATGGTGAGACTGTCAGGATCAATTTGGAGACCTCCGGCTCCCGGGGCGGACGTACGTCCGGCAGGAACGAGAGTGTACGAGGCTACGGACAAGCCGGGTAAATCCACCTGGATCGCCAGATCGACATCCTTGAGACTGCCGTCAGAGTGCAGATCGGCTGAGAGAATCGCCGAAGGCACGACCCGGCCATCGTGACGCACCTCAAGATGTCTTGCCCAGCCACGAGGCAGCGAGACGGGGACCTGCAACCAGTCCTGTCGAGACCATGAGACCGGGTTGAAAACGGCAACTTGAGGCTCATTGCCGGACATCTGAGAGCTCAAGAAATGCAGTGAGGCTTCGGTGACGCTTTCAGAGGCTTCGATAGACTTGGGCAGGAAGGTCCGCGCATCAGACAGTAACCCGCATATCTGGATGTCGTGATGCTGGGCGACGAGCAGGTTCTTCCAGGCCTGCTCCAATTCGGCATGATGGTCCTTCCCGCCGGCCAGACGCTCGATCGCGGCCAGCCGTTCGGCCGTCAGGACGGCAATCTCCGCCCGGCGCGACGTGGTCCAGATCTCGTTGCCACAGTAGCCCCATGGCATCCGCACCACGAAGTCATTGGGAACCGTCCGGAGTTCCTTTTCGGGCGAGGGAAAGCTCGGAAAGATTTCTTCGAGCAAGATCCACCGGTACCCCGGCTTGCCTTCATACTCCTTGACCAGCGCTTCTTTTCTAAGCCCTGCGTCGTCCGCTCGTGTCGCGAGCAGAGGCCGGATACGGGAGAATTCACGCTTGAAGTCCGCGGGCGATTGGGGCGCGTTGTCACCGGGGTAACGGGTCAGAATCCAGTTGTCAACCGTGGTCCGGCCAAACTGCGCCCCCTGGCCTTCATACGTAGGTATGGCGGCGATCCGCGAATTGTCCAATCCGGTCCACCAGCCGATAGACGCGTCAAAGGTGGGATTGTAACCGTACATCATATAATGCGTCCGCACGATCGCGCCGGTGAAGCCGAAGCCGTTCAGGATCTGCGGCATCTGACTGTGCATGGCATGCTCACTCATCAAATACACACGCGGTGCACAGCCCAGGCGGTCACGGTCCGCCGCCAAAGCGTAGCCGATCTGACGGATGTTGGACTCCTCGTTGATGAACACCGACAGTGGCTGACCATACGTGCACGTTCCGATCCCGAATCGACCCGAGTAGTCCCGCAGATAGCGGCGAAGCTCTTCGAGCAGGGCCGGATCGTCCTCCGCCAGCTTGTCGTACGTATAAGCCTCGTTGTCCAGGCCAATCTTGAAACTCGGATACCGATCCAGCCACGAGACTGCGGATCTCAGGTGCTCGGCAAAATGCTCCCGCCCCCACAGGACAAGACCGCCGTGGTCATACGTAAGCAAATACAGCGGCACAGGCGGAGATGATTGTCGAGGCGCCGCGGTGGTCTCGGCGTCGGCGTCGCCGGTGGCCACTCCGTTCGCCACCGATATGGCCAGCAGTAGTGAACAGCAAAGAAACATGGGGTCTAGACGTTTCATTTGACTCTCCGTTGTCTGAGACGGTGTGTGAGAACACGGTTTTCCGTAGCATGGGCATCTTGCCCATGGGTCGCAGGGCCATCTTGGCCCTGCCGAGGGTTGACCTTCCACGGGCGAGAGGGGTTCCCCAAACGCGATCTGGTGCGTTTGGGGGCCCCGGACACCCGTAAGACTCCTGGGCGAGATGCCCGTGCCACTTCTCACACACCCTCTAAGGCTTCTTCCCGTCTTCCGCACATGCGGGTTCTGATTTGTCCCACAGCGTCTCGGGTGCAATACCAATCTTCCCCGCCCATCCCACGCTTCACGCTTCACAAGCTTTCCCCTTGCCTTTCCGTCGGCTTAGCCCCACAATAGGGACCGTGACAGGAGGCCCCTATGAATAAAGAGGAAAGACTCTCGGCCCCAAACGGCATCTCGCCGTTCGAGCGAATCCGGCGTACGAATGCAGCCGGGGCGGAATACTGGTCCAGCCGCGACTTCGCCCGGGTCCTCGGGTATTCGGACTATCGCAACTTCGAGCACGTAATAAGAAGGGCCAAAACCGCCTGTTTCAATAGCGGCCAGCGGATTGAGGATCATTTCGTTGAGATCACCGAAATGATCGAAATAGGCAAAGGCGGTCGAAGATCGGTGGTGACCATATGCATGTCGCGCTACGCCTGCTACCTCATCGTCCAGAACGCGGACCCATCGAAAGAGATCGTGGCCGTTGGACAAACCTACTTCGCCATCCAGACCCGCCGCCAGGAGCTGACCGACGAGGCCACGGAAGAAGAACGGCGACTGCTTCTCCGCGAAGAGATGAAGCTGCACAATGTTCGGCTGGCAGGTACAGCCAAAGCAGCGGGCGTGGTCGAGCCGAAGGACCATGCCGGAGAACTTGCCGGCCGCCGAGAGCGTCAAGAAGCTGGAATCACAGAAACGAAAACAGCAGGTCCTGAAACGGCCGCCAAGTGGGGCAGACATCACAGGCGGCGCGAGCCAAAAGGGCGGAATGTGAAATGTGAATTCCGCTGAAAAAGTAGTGTTATCGCTCTTTTTACCCTCATTCTTGGCCGCGAAAACGGGGGTGTTTCGGCGATTTGCGGGGTTTTTCAGCGGAATCTCATGTTATGATATTGTCGCGCGACTGCTGGAGAAGGTGAATCGGTTTCGTGCTGGAAACTGGGCCGTGTCTGCCGGGGCTTTGGCACGCAGTCGGAATCCATTATCTCTGTGCATTTCATCTCTTTGGAACGAGGACCGGTATGGATAAGAGGCTCATTCTGTTGACGCCGCTGCTGCTGGGCTTTATCGGGACCACCGCCTTGGGTGATTTGAATTCCGGCCTGGCGGCTCACTGGGAGTTCGAGGGGGACTTCAAAGACTCGGCGGGGACCAACGATGCGACGCCGAAAGGCGACGCCAAAATCGTCACGGACCCCGAGCGGGGCCAGGTCCTCGAACTGGACGGGACGGGCGACTATGTCGAGGTTCCCAACTCGCCGTCGCTGAACATCACGGGCAACCAGCTCACGCTGGCCGCCTGGGTCTGGCACGATGACGTCAGCGGCAACCCTGAGATCATCATCGCCAAGGTCTTCAACAACACCACGCATACGAACCCCTACTTCTCCTACGGGCTGCACATCCTGACCAACGGCCAGCCGCGGATCTGGCTGCGCCTGGCGGGCAACGTGAATGCCCCGGGCACCACGTACCTGCAATCCGGGAAATGGCACCACCTGGCGGGTGTCTACGACGGCACCCAACTGAGGCTCTACCTCGATGGCATACTAGTGGCCACCAACGCCAGTGCCTCCGGGAACATCACCGGTTATGACAACGTGCTGCGTCTGGGCATCAACGGCGGCTTGACCGAGCCGATGGACGGCAAGATGGACGACGTCCGCATCTACAACCGGGCCTTGAGCGAGAGAGAGGTCGTGTCGATGGCGACGGGCGCCTCCCTGGAGGCGGCCTGGAACCCCGACCCTGCCGATGGCGCCACGGGCGTCAGCTCGCCGCTGCTTCAGTGGGGTGCGGGCGAAGCCGCGGTCTTCCATGACGTCTATGTCGGCACGACGCCCGACCTGACCCAGGCCGACCTCGTGGCGTCTCGCCTGTTCCTTACGATGTATTGGCATAGCCCCGGCTTCGAGCCCGGGGCCACGTACTACTGGAGAATCGATGAGGTCGAAGTCGATGGCATGACAATCCACACCGGCGAGGTGTGGAGTTTCACCGCCGAACCGCTGGCCGCCTATGCGCCCCAGCCGGTCGATGGCGCCGTGGACCTCTTCCCCAGTCAAACCTTGAGTTGGCGATCCGGCAAGGCCGCGGTGAGACACCATTTGTACTTCGGCAACGATTTCACCGATGTCAACGACGGTGCAACCGTCGCCGACAAGGGCGAACTCACCACCACCACCTTCAGTGCAGGTATGCTTCGGTCTTCCAGCACGTACTTTTGGCGCGTGGATGGAATCAAGATCGATGGCGCCGTCCAGCCGGGCCCGGTCTGGAGCTTCTCGACGGCTGACGGCGTCGCGCGGAAGATCGTCCGCCAGTGGTGGTCCGGCATTGGCGGCACAGCCGTCAACGCCCTTACGGGCCACGTCGACTATCCGAACGACCCGACCGGCAGTGAGCTGCTCGATACATTCGAAGGACCCATCAACTGGGCCGACAACTACGGCAGCCGCCTGTACGGGTGGCTGACCGCACCGCAATCCGGGGATTACACCTTCTGGATTGCCAGTGACGACCTCAGTGAGCTGTGGCTGAGCAGCGATGCCGATCCCGCGAATGCCACGGTGATCGCCCGGGTGGGCACCTACACCTCCTCGCGTCAATGGGACAAGGAGGCCGGGCAGAAATCCGACGCCATCAGCCTGCAGGCCGGCCGGAAGTACTTCATTCAGGCCCTGCAAAAGGAAGGCACCGGCGGGGACAACCTCGCCGTCTCCTGGCAGGGCGGCAGTATCACGGCCCAGACGATTATCGGCGCCGAGTACGTGGACACCTTTGCTCTGGCCCCCCTGCAGGCGTTCGGCCCGAGTCCGGCCGACGGACGGGACGATGCCCCGCAAGCACCGCTCCTGACCTGGAGTGCCGGCGAGAAGGCCCAGAGGCACCAGGTCTATTTCGGAGTTGACCCGGCGGCTGTCGCCGCGGCGGACAACTCCAGCCCGCTGTTCCAGGGCAGCCAGACGGGAACCACCTTCGAGCCCGGCCTGCTGGAGTGGGAGAAGACCTGTTACTGGCGTATCGATGAAGTCGGTGCGGCGGAGTCGTGGAAGGGCAACGTCTGGAGCTTCACGGTACGGAACTTCCTCATCGTCGATGATTTCGAGAGCTACACGGACGAGGAAGAGGCCCTGGGCAAGCGTATCTACCAGACATGGATGGACGGCTGGGTCAACGGCAACGGCGCGACCGTCGGCAACTGGGACCCGCCGTTCGCCGAGCAGACCATCGTTCACGGCGGCGCCCAGTCGATGCCCATTGACTACAACAACATCGATTCCCCCTGGTACTCGGAGGCCGAGCGGACCTGGGAGCAGCCGCAAAACTGGACGCTCAACGGGGTCACGGACCTGAGCCTGTGGTTCCGGGGCAATCCGGCGGGCTTCCTCGAAACGGGTCCCGGCGCGTTCAGCATGAGCGGTGGCGGTGTGGACATCTGGAGCGCGGCGGACGAGTTCCGCTTCGCCTTCAAGCGGCTCAACGGCGATGGCACGATCCTGGCCAGGGTCGAGAGCGTCCTGAACACGCACGCCTGGGCCAAGGTCGGCGTGATGATTCGCGAGAGTCTCGACCCCACCTCGACCTTCGCCGCCGTCTATGCTACGCCCGGCAACGGCGTCCGGTATCAGGCCCGGCTGACCACAGCGGTAAACGCGACGAGCGATACTCCCGTTGTGACCACCGAGCAGACCGCCCTGCAGGCCCCCGTCTGGGTCAAGATCGAGCGCTCGGGCAGCACGTTCAACGGCTTCTACTCCACCGATGGCGTGAACTGGACGTCGATGTCCTGGAACCCGCAGACGATCACCATGACGGGGACCGTCTACATCGGCCTGGCCGTGACCAGTCATAACGCCAACGCCATTACAGCCGCCGAGTTCTCCGGGGTGGCGACGACCGGCAACGTCACCGGCCAGTGGCAGGCGGTTGAAATCGGCGCCGACCAGCTCGACAACAGCCCGCAGAGCCTGTACGTCGCGGTTGTGGATAGCACCAATAAGACCGCCACGATGGTCCATCCGGATCCCGGCGCGGTGCTCACGACGGCGTGGACCGAGTGGAAGATCCCGCTGACCGACCTCACCGGCGTGAACCTGGCCAAGGTCAAGAAGCTCCGTATCGGCGTGGGCGACCGCAGCAACGCCCAGCCCGACGGTACCGGCCGGGTCTACATCGACGACATTCGGATCATCAAGGACGCGCCCGTCGAGCCGAACGCGGCACCGTAATACCTTCAGTCGCAAGAAGGCTGAAACCCAGGGGCCGTGAGCCGTGCTCACGGCCTTTCTTCTTTATGCTGCGCGGGCCAACAGTCCGCTGTGCACCGATGGCTACTGAGCCTGACCATCAGATACTCAAACCGTGCAGACTCCACCTCCGAGTGGCATCGTCAAGGCCGCGGGTCTTGGCGATGGCTTCAACGCGTTGGGTTCGTCCCAAGTTCTTAAGATTTGGGCGGCATGAACGTTGAGACGGGTGGCAGCGTCAAGGCCGAAGGCCTTGGCGATGGCGCATGGGCAGACCATCGCCAAGCTGCGCTTGACGCTGCCACCCAGAACTCAACGAGTTGGGACAAACACAACGCGTTTGTGCCGGACCATCGCCAGGCTTCGCTCGACGATGCCACCCGGAAGTGGCTGAGGGTCGATAGCCAATGATGCCAACGGAGGGCGATCAGGGGGTTTTGATCAGTTGGGGGAGTCGGCCGGCGAGGCCGATGCGGTCGTCTTTGACGATGAGCACACCGGCGACGCCGGCGATGCGGGCGATGCGTTCCAGAGCGGCGTCCACGTCGTCCACAGTCTTGACCAGGTTCGCGGCCTGAGTGGCGGCCGCGTCGGCCAGAGCGGCGTCCTGCGCGACGACCGTGGCCAGGTCGCACTGCCCGAGACTCATCGAGTGCCCCATTTTGCCCGATGAGGAACAGATGGAGACCGGCGTGTCGTGCGGCCCCAGCCGGAAGGCGAGCCGGTCGGCTAGTTTGGTGGTGCCGGTGCCGAGACCGACGACCACTGGTTCGGCCGCCTTCAGGTAGATGTCGCCGCCGTTGTCCACGATGGCTTCCTGGGCCCCGGCGGCCAGCGCGGCCTCGGCGGCACACTGGGCCATCGCGCCCGCGACCGCTGCCATCGGCCCGACACAGACGAGTCGTGCGGCCCATGCCATGCGCTGCGCGATGGGCGGCGCGTCCGGCCGCAGCTCGACGGGCTCTAAAGAACGCTGGAACTCCTGGTGGCGGCTGATGTAGTCGTCAAGGATTTTCCGTTGTCGCACGATTTCCGCAGC
>JABAOC010000486.1_pt3 | contig 17252 bp, 14 predicted proteins | sample 7062161 | NCBI WGS metagenome assembly JABAOC01 (sample SAMN14538625, study PRJNA623070) | marine sediment metagenome | biome: marine biome [ENVO:00000428]; feature: marine pelagic biome [ENVO:01000023]; material: deep marine sediment [ENVO:00002113] | place: India: Gulf of Khambhat ... | reverse complement strand
TACCCCAGTCACCTGGGGTACTGGTGAGCTTTTACCTCGCCTTTTCACCCTTACCCCCCGGGGATTTGTGGGGGGCGGTTTTTTTCTGTGGCACTTTCCTTCGAGTCACCCCGAGTCGCCGTTAGCGACCACCCTGCCCTGTGGAGTTCGGACTTTCCTCCCCTCCTCGAAATCGGAGGAGCGATCACCTCACCTACTTCAGCCCCTTCGCCTTTTCACCATCAATGGCCTCGTTGGCCAAGCGATCGGCCTCTCTATTATCTTCCCTCCTGATTGAGATCAATTCGTACCTATGGAATCTGCTTAACAGCTCAACAGCTTCTCGATATAATGTCCTCAGACGTCTATTTCTTACATTATATATGCCCTTCATCTGCCTTGCAACCAGCTCCGAATCGGTATAAACCTCGATGGAGGTTCCTCCAACATCCAGTGCCTCTCGAAGCCCCAGAATGAGAGCTTTATATTCGGCGGCATTATTGGTCATTCGACCCAAAAATCGCCTCCCTTGAAGGATTGCGTGTCCATTTTCGTCCACCAGGTAAAAGCCAGCCCCCGCCTCTCCCGGATTTCCCCTGGACGCTCCATCGACGTAAAGTCTCAACATTCTCTTTCCCATTAGCGCTTCTGATCGAATCGCTGCGCCACTTGATCTCGAACGCGGTCCGGTGAAAACCACAAGGATTCCTTCCGGTTCCCATCAGGCCCCCCGACCCTCAGCTCACCGAAAATCAATCCTATCCTCCCAATAGAGGATCCGATTGCAACTGGGGCAAACGATGATAACCTCACTTCTTTGGACTTCGTTAAACATTTGGGGGGGAATCTTCACGTTACATCCCTGACACGCTCCAAACCTTGCTGGAACCACTGCCACTCGCCTTTTCTCCTTCAGAGTTTGATAAAGGCCAATCAGTTCGGGGGAGAGCTTTTTCATGATCATCGTCCGTTTCCTCTTCTTGCTGGCCAATGTGCCGTCAACCCTCCCAAGGCTTTCCTCGATCTCCCTCTTCTCCGCCCCGATCCTCTCCTCCATTTCCTTCAATTCCCTCTCCACTACCCCATATTGCCTCTTCAACTCATCGATTTCATCCATTATTTCCAGAATCTCTATCTCCCGTTGGCTATTAATCTCCTTTAGGGTTTCTATCTCCGTGAGAAGTGCCTGATATTCTTTGTTGGTTTTGACTTCGTAAAGCTTGGACTGCGCCCTCTTTATCCTCTCTTGCTCCAGCTCCAAATCCCCTTCCTTTTGTCTGCGCTCTTTTTCCAAAAGCTCGATTTTCTCCTTTTTCCTCGTTGACATCTCTTGTTCCGAGACCAATTGCTCATCCAAGGTGCTCAACTCTCTGGGATACCGTTCTTTATCGGCCTGAATTGCCTTGAGTTGAAGATCGACGTCCTGCAATTCTCTCAATAAGCGAAGCTGCTCGTTCAAGAAGAGACCCCCGAAACGTCATTCTATTGCATAAAAAAAGTGCACCATCGTGGGTGCACCTTCTTGACTCTGTTAGGGGTTTTTCCCCTTGCAAGCCAAGTGAATCCCCTTATTTCGGCCATGAAATATCCCCATATCCGTTTAATGGGCCCACCTGGGTTCGAACCAGGGACCTACCGGTTATGAGCCGGTGGCTCTTCCAACTGAGCTATGGGCCCACAATGATCTCAATAGTATAGATAATTCACCTGAGCTGTCAAGCTGCTTGAGACAGAGCTCTGGGAAATCGGAAAGAGAAGCTTTGAGCGCGAATTAAGATTTTTCCAGTACCGATTCTTAGTGAGGCGAACTCTGGAATGCTCCGATAAATATTTTCACCAGCGATGAGCGAGTTTTTCAGACCTCTCTAAGATTCGATGAAGCTCTTCAATCGTTTACTCCGGCTGGGGTGACGAAGTTTCCTTAAAGCCTTTGCCTCGATCTGCCTAATCCTTTCCCGAGTGACGTCAAAGTCTTGGCCCACTTCTTCCAACGTATGGTCATATTTTTCTCCGATACCAAACCTCATCCTCAAAACCTTTTCCTCCCTTGCACTTAACGTGGCCAGGACTTTCTGCGTCTGTTCCACAAGATTGATACTGATCACCGATTCCGCCGGGGAAAGCCCCTGTTTATCCTCTATGAAGTCCCCAAGATGGCTATCCTCTTCCTCCCCAATGGGAGTCTCCAAGGATATCGGCTCTTTTGCGATCTTCAAGACCTTCCGCACCTTATCCAAAGGCATGTCCATTTTGTGAGCGATCTCCTCCGGCGTGGGTTCCCGCCCAATCTCCTGCACCAAATATCGAGAGGTGCGAATCAGTTTGTTAATGGTCTCGATCATGTGCACCGGAATACGAATTGTCCTAGCCTGGTCGGCTATAGCGCGGGTTATGGCCTGACGAATCCACCAGGTAGCATATGTGCTGAATTTGTATCCCCTTTGATATTCGAATTTGTCCACAGCCTTCATTAACCCGATGTTACCCTCCTGGATCAAATCCAAGAATTGAAGGCCTCGATTCGTGTACTTCTTAGCGATGCTCACCACTAATCTTAAATTCGCCTTCACCAGTTCACTCTTGGCCTCATTGGCCTTCTCCCCCCCTGCTTCAATGGTCCTCATTGCCTCTTTAAGCTTATCGGCGGAGAGCCCAGACTCCCTCTCAACCAGCCTCACCTTTCTCTGGATATTTTTCAGCAGCCTCTCCATTTCCAGGCAGGCCCCTCCATTAAGGCCGGTTTTTGCCTGAAGCTCATCCCCCTTGATTACCCCCCTTCTTCTCATCCTTAAATACTTCTTGGCTGCTTTGACGGAAATCCCCTTCTTCTTTGCACTGTTGACCAACTCCTTTTCTACCTTTTCGATACGGGCCAAGAAATCCTTCAATATTTGGACGATCCTATTGACCTGTTTCTCCCTGAGGTTAATGGCCCTAACGGCCAGAATCAGCTCCCTCATCCTCCCCTGTATCTCTTCCCTTACCCTCCTTCTCTGAATCTCATCTTTGTTTCCCTCAGATGATTCCTGAAGTAACCCCTCGATCTCCCCGTTTATCCACCTGATCCTGTTGATCGATTCCAAGATCCTCTTCCGCTGAAGCTCCTCCTCTCCAACACTGACCTCATCCTCATCGATATTTTGGGTAATTTCCTTAACGCCTATCTTACCCTCCCTCAAATCCCTTCCAAGGTGAATCAACTCCCTCAGTGCAATGGGACAATTGAGAACCACTTCGAGAATTTCCCGTTTCCCCTCCTCTATCCTCTTGGCAATTACAACTTCCCCATCCCTGGTAAGTAAGGATACCGAACCCATCTCTCTCAGATACATTCTGACGGGGTCGCTGCCTCTCCCATATGAATAGAGATCCAACGACTCAGGCTCTCCCTCTTCCTGGAACTTACCGACTTCCTTATCCTGATTCGCCTTCAAGGCCTCATCGACTACCTCGATATCCATCTCGTCGAACATCATCAATACTTCATCCATCTGGTCTGATGAAATCATATCCTCGGGCAAATTATCGTTCACTTCATCGAACGTTAAGAATCCCTTTTCCTTTCCGAGGGAAATTAACCTTTCAAATCCGTTCGATTTTCCTCGCTTGCCCATTAGAATATCTCCCCTAAGAAATTCAACACGGAAAACCTTAGTTCAGCAGTCTCAGCTCTTATACATCTCGATCAAATTCCTTTCCCTTGTCATCAAATGCTGTCTTTTTGCCAAAAGTTCCCCCAAGAGGTCTTGTCGGTCCTCCTTTTCAACCTCCCTTATCCTGCTCAGGAGGGCGTCTTCATCTCTCTTGAGCTTATCCATCTTAACCTTCCGAAAACAGTCCCTCAGTGTCTTATCAAGGGAAACCCCTTCAAAGTTTCCCTCCAAGAAAGCCCATTTGGCGATTCGATTCCTCAGTTCATCATCCTCAACATAGGCTAGGATATCCGGGATGACCACGGACCCCTTCTCGAAGTAGATTTCCTTGAGCGTCTTGGCTACCATTTTCAACTGTTGATTCTCGAAATCCTCGAGCACCCCATCCTCAGCTATCTCGGGAATCAGATGATTGAAACGGAGCATGATCTCCAGTATCGTTTCCTCGGTTTTCGGATACATTTTCTTGTGAATCGCCTGCTTCAACTCCTCTCTTCTCCTCTCCCGCTTTTGGGGAACGGTCCTTATCGCATCAATGATCACCTCTTCCTTCAAGACTAACCTCTCGCCCAGTCTTTTTACATAGGATTCGCGAACGATCGGGTTTCGGATCCTCTCAAGCATGGGAAGAATCTCATCTATAGCCCTCGCCTTGCCATCGGCTGAAGCCAGATCACATCTGGAAAGAACCTCATCAACGAAGAAGTCGAAGATGGGAATGGCTTGGAGGAGCATCTCCTGGAACTCATCCCTATGCCCTCCTTGGAGGTAGCTATCGGGGTCGTGCTTTCCGGGGAGCCGGACCACGTTGCATGAGATCTCCTCCTCCAAGAACAGCGGTAAGGCCCGAATGGTAGCGGCAGCTCCGGACGCATCGGCATCAAAAATGGTAATGAAATGATTTGAGAATCTTTTTAAGAGACGGATATGGCTTCCGGTCATTGCCGTTCCCAGGGTTGCAACGGCATGTTTAAACCGAAATTGGTGTAATGTCAACAGATCCAGATAGCCCTCAACGATCAAGGCCAATCCCTTTTCCCGAATGGCCCCCTTGGCTACATGCAGTCCGTAAAGGCTCTGGCCTTTATGGTATAACGCGGACTCCGGGGAATTGAGGTACTTAGGTGAATTTTCATCCAAGGCCCTTCCTCCGAAGCCCACCACGTTTCCGGTGAGGTCGAAAATGGGAAATATAATCCTTCCCCTAAAATGATCATACCATCCGCCCGTCTTCTTGGGAATGACCAACCCCAGTTCTTGGGCCAGATCAAGGGGGACCTTTTTACCCTGGAGATGATTAACCAGCCCGTCCCAGCTATGGAGGGCATAACCCAAGCGGTGTTCTTCAATCACTGCCTTTCCAATCCCCCTTTTCCTGAGATATTCTCGGGCCTTGGTTCCATCCCTATGGAACAATAGCCCCCGATAGTAGCCCATAGCGAGCTGGTTGACCTTCAATAACTGCTCCTTCCGGTCAATTTCCCTTTTCACGGATGGGGAAACCCTTCTTTGGGGGATAGGCACACCGAATTTTTTCGCCAGCACCTTAACCGCCTGAGGGAAGGAGAGGCTTTCGGACTTCATAACGAATCCGAAAATGTCACCACCCGTACCACATCCAAAGCAGTGAAATACTTGCTTCGTGCTACTGACCATAAAGGAAGGGGTCTTCTCGGGGTGAAATGGACAGAGGGCACTGTAATTCCTTCCGGCCTTTTTCAAGGGAAGATATTCGGAGATCACCTCGACGATATCGGCCCTGGTTCTGACCTCCGCTATGACCTCATCGGGAATATATTCCTCCAAACCGAAACCCCTCATTAACGATTACCACGTTTAGCTAAACTCCACAACAGTCACCCCCGACTTCATAATATCTTTGGGCCCAAATCGCTTCACATTCCGATGGTGTTTCAAGTGTTGACCGATAGCCTCTCGCAATCTTCCAGTCCCCGTACCGTGAATGATATCAACCACCTCCAACCCGCCCAAGAGAGCATCATCGATGAATTTATCGACGACGGGAAGCGCTTCCTCAACGGTGAGACCAACCACGTTGATCTCCGATCGAACCCCTCTCTCTGCGGCCTCGTATTTTAGCCCTTCATTCTCCGCGCTGTCTTCATGGAGCTGGGGTTCGCTCCTTTCCAGATCACGAAGGGGAACCCTTATCCTCACATTTTCAACCTGAACATCCGCTTTCTTCGTTTGATTGCAAACCTCCCTAACGACCCCAACGCGATTCAAGCCCAATACCCTCACCCAATCCCCTGCTCTCAATCCCTCCACCTTTCTCCCTTTCCTGCCCCTGCTCCTGAATTGGACAAAAAAGCGTTCGCGTACCCGCTTCAACTCCCCCTTTGGCATCTTTACGCCATCATCTCCCCCTTTGGCGACTTCTTCGACGATGCGTTTCAATTCCGTTTCGGTCTGTTGCAGAATAGTCCTCCCACTATCCTCAACCTGCTGCAACATCTGTTGCTTCCTTTCCCTGATGCGACCAACCAATTCACGGAGACGGTCTCGATGCCGTTGAATCTCCTTCTTGAGATGTCTTATTCCCTCCCGCTCTGTCCTGAGATCCTCCTGCACCCCCTCGATATCGCGAATGAATCGAGATGCTCCACTTCCCTGGTCGCCGTAGTATTCCGTGGCCAAATCGAGTACTGCTTTTGGAAAGCCCAATTTTTCGGCAACCACAAAGGCATTGCTCGAACCCGAATTTCCGTATATCAATTCATATCGCGGTTCCAGGGTTTCTGAGTCGAAGGCGACGGAAACATTTGTTGCCCCTTTATTAAGGTAGCCGTAAGCTTTGAGCTCATCTAAATGGGTGGTCACCACCACCGTGGCCCCCCTATGGATGAGATAATCCAGTACCCCTATGCCAATGGCAGAACCCTCCCTTGCGTTGGTCCCTACGCCCAGTTCGTCGAGAAGGACGAGGGAGAATTGGTCCGATTTCTCCAGGATACGAATCAGGGAGAGGATATGAGCGGAAAATGTGCTCAAATTCTCCCGGATATTCTGTTCATCCCCGATATCGGCAAAGATGGAATGATAGAGAGGGATTTCACTTCCCTCCATGGCGGAAATGTGCATCCCGGATTGTGCCATCAGGGACAAAAGGCCAATGGTTTTCAGGGCAACGGTCTTTCCCCCGGCGTTGGCCCCGCTGATAATGAGGGCTTTGGAATACCCGCTCAGATGGATGTCGATGGGAACAGTTCGATCCCCCTCCTTCATATAGAGCAATGGATGCCTGGCCCCTAAAAGACGGACGACTCCTTTTCTGTTCACGAGCGGATTAATCCCACCCAATTTTTGGCTCAATTTGACCTTAGCACGGAGAAGGTCGACTTCCCCCAATATCTCCAAATCCCGTAAGAGCTCCTGATGATATTCCCCTATTCGCCCTGTCAAGGCGCGGAGTATTCTCCTCTCCTCCTGCCTCTCATCTTCCAATAACATGCTGAGTTCATTATTGTAATCAACGACTTCCATAGGCTCGAGGAAGATGGTCATCTTACTGTGAGAATGATCGTGTACAATCCCCTCCATGTGGCCTTTGAAATCGGATTTGATGGGCAAAACATACCTTCCATTACGGATAGTTATCAGTTTTTCCTGGAAGAGGGGCTTGAGATCCTCACGTTTCATCATCTCTTCCAAAGACCTCTTGATCCTCTTCCTATAAGCCGTGACATCGAACCTGATTTGTTTAAGAGCCGAACTGGCATGGTCGAAAATCTTCCCCTGTCGATCGATAGTCCGAACAATCTCCGACTTGAGCCTCCTGAGGTCAGAGAATCGAGAGATCAACCCCCCATAAAGAGGAAAAGTTCCCTTTACCTTCTTGAAAGAGGACTTCAATCCATCGGTAACCCTAATATTTCCCAAAATGTCGAGAATTTCCTCGGGGCTCAGAACAGTCCCTTCGATTTTGGCCCTCGCTATGGCCTCCCGGACATCCCCAATTCCCCCCAAGGGAATATCCCCATAAACCTCCACAATGCTCTTTAGTTCGTCGACCTCCCCCAGTCGCTTCTCTATCCAAGACAATTTCCTCTGGGGTCCTAGCCTTCCGCAGAGTGCTTTTCCGACGGATGAGGTCGCGAATCCCTTGAGAAGGTCAAGTATTTGGTCGAGCTCAAGGGCCTTGAATGGTTGGTCATCCATTGAGCAGCTTCATGTTGAAAAGGTTAAATAAGGCAGGTTCGATGTATGTCAAATCCCCGAATTGGGGATAGGTTATTCCATTACTGGGAAAGCTTCTCCTTGACCATTTGATGGACCATCTTTCCATCGGCGCGTCCTGAAACCTTTGGTATAAGCAACTTCATGACTTTGCCTAAATCCTTCATCTCGACGGCATCGGCCTCTTTTATTGCTTCATCTACTAACATGAGGATCTCGTCCTTTGAGAGTTGTTGAGGTAAGAAGGACCGGAGAATTTCCAGTTCCCTTTGCTGTTTCTCGATGAGCTCTAATCGATTGGCTTGTTGAAAATGGACCAAGGACTCTTCCCCTTTTTTGACCAGGCCACTTATCACCTTAACAATGGTACTATCATTGAGCTTCTCCCTTTCCTCGATTTCCTTATTTTTCACAGCTGCACGGGCCATCCTTATCACCGACAGCCTAAGCTTGTCCCCGGATTTCAGAGCGGATTTCATCTCATCCGTCAATCTTTCTTCCAATGACATAAAGCCTCATCCTCTTTCCATCATCTTTTTCATCCTTTTCAACGTCCTTTTCCTTGCAGCCAATGCCTTCCTCTTCCGCTTGACGCTCGGCTTCTCATAGTGCTCCCTCCTCCTAATCTCGGAGATGATACCCGTCTTTTCGCATTGTTTCTTGAACCTCCGCAGGGCGTTCTCAAAGGATTCATTCTCCCTAACCCTAATGCTGGACATCCATATTCTCCCTCCCCTCGTTAAGCAATTGCAAATCTTTAAGTATATCAAAAATTTCCCGCTTGTCAATTCAGTCAAGGTTGAAGCTCCAGAGGGACCCCACTGTTTCATTGAAATTCCCTTGAAAGTTCCGGCCTTATCTTTTATTATGTAAAAAAATCCTTGCTTCACTTGAAGGAATCCAAACATCCAACGAGGAGGAGCATATCGATGGCAATCGTTAAATGGGATCCCCTTTCATGCGGGCCTTTTAAGGAATTATCTGCGATGCAGGACCGGATGAACAGGCTGTTTGAGGATGCTCTGGCCCGGACGAGGGTGATAAAGGAAGGATTGGGGGAAGGGGTTTGGACCCCTCCCGTTGATATCTATGAGACGGGGGAGGATTTAGTAATCAAGGCCGAGCTGCCCGGACTCTCTACGCAGGATGTGAGCGTCAGGGTAGAGGATAACGTCTTGACCCTAAAGGGTGAGCGAAAACGAAAAGAAGGGATTGATAGAGAGAACTACCACCTCATCGAACGGTCTTACGGACATTTTCGACGGTCCTTTGTTCTGCCCAACAATGTGGATCAGGACAAGGTTCAGGCAAAGTTTACGGATGGAGTTCTATTCATCGCCATTCCCAAGTTGAAGAGGATAAGGCCCAAGAAGATCGCCATCGAGATTGAGTGATGAGCGCACTCCATGACAACTTTTTCTCACAGCTTCCCCGCCGTGCGGGGGCAAGAAATCCAGGAATCCTCCATTTTGGCATTGAACCTTCACCAGCAGGAACCCTCAGGAGGGAACTCCTGCGGTGAGAAATCCCTCCAATTGGCTCGATTTGTACGATTTCAGCGGGATTTGAGTGGACTTTGGGAGAGAAGGTTGAGGGCCGTGATGCTCTCGGTACCGGGGCATTGGAGCCGAAAGAGGGATAGTGAAGGTTCCCTCCCGACCCTTCGGTGACGGGGGAAATCAAAGGGTTAGCCTCTGCCCATTGATTCAATGGCAAGGCCATCCAAAGATATGCTGGAAGGGAAAGTTGAAGCGATGACAAGGCAGCTGAGGGAGTTGGAGAAGAAATACCGATTCCTCTTCGAAAACTCTGGGGAAATGATCGTTACGTTGGATAGGAATGGAATCATTACCAGTTTCAATAAGGAGGCTGAATTAACGAGCGGCTATGATAGACAACAGGTGATTGGAAAGTCCTTTGTCGAGATCCTGGCAACTGAGGGAGCGAAACAAATGGAGATGAGCCGGTTCCGCAAAAGGTTAGATACTCAAGTATCAAAGCCCTTTGAGGCTGTTATGAAGACTCGAAGCGGCGAAAGGAGGGATATTCTAGCCAATACCATGAGGCTCGAGGATGAACGGGGGGAGGTTACGGGGGTAGCCTGTATTTTGAGGGATGTGACGGACCGGAAGAGGGCAGAGCAGGAAACGAAGATGGCTCAATATCTCCTGGAAAAGGTTGTGGATAACATGGCCGATGCCGTGGTCATTACCGATAACAAGGGGGTAATCACCTTTTACAATCAGGGAGCCGTAGAAATCTTCGGACACCACCCCTCCGATATTCTCGGCAAACCCGTATTGGATTTTTATGTGAGGAAAAGGGACGCCAATACGGTTAAACAGATGCTCCTCAAATCCAAGGAGGGAAAGATCAGTAATTTCGAAACCCAATTCCTCGATCGGGATGGAAAAACGGTCTTTGTGAACATGTCGGCGACCTTGATGCGTGATGAGGATGGAAAGGTCATCGGCACCTTGGGGATCAACCGAGATATTAGCCAAAGGAAGATTCTGGAGAGGGAACTGAAAGAATCGGAGGAGCGTTACCGAACCATGGTAGAAAGCGCCCATGACATGGTAGCCATCGTCGGTGAAGACTACCGCTTGAAATACGTCAACAAAAAGGCGGAGCAATTGACGGCCTTCAGCAGAGAAGAGTTGAGAGGGATGCATTTCCGCGATCTCCTGGATAAGGGAAGCCGAAGATTGGTGCTGGATAGGTTCAGAAAGAAGAGGAGGGGGAAAAGAGTTCCCTTACGATATGAATTCGAAATAATTCGGAAGGACGGGGATAAAAGGCGAGTAGAAAGCAGTTCATCCAACTTGACGGACACCAATGGGTCGATAAATACTATCGCCTATATCAGGGACATCACCGAGAGAAAAATATATGAGGAAGCCCTTAAGGAGAAATTGGAAGAGCTGGAAAAGTGGTACAAGCTGACCGTGGACAGGGAATTGAAAATGATTGAACTGAAGAATGAGATTAGGGCCTTGGCCAATGAAATCAATGAGCTAAAACAGAGCCTCATGCCCGAAGGCGAAAGAAAGACCTAGTATACCCAAGAAGAATAACGCATGGCATGAGGAATTAAATCACTTATCCTTTTTTCCCCCACCATATCCCTCTTTGAAGCCCTCAATGACCTCCTTGGACAGGTCCTTTGTGGCCTCGAAGATCCTCCGAAGGCCTTCCCTCAATTTCTTTTCCGCCTCTTCCGCTCTTTCGGATCTCTCTTTTTTCTCCCTAACCATGGCTCTTAAATATTGATTATAGAGTGACCCTTCGTCCATGTCAACGGTCTCGAGGATCCGAGGCACGTAATTAATTTCCCATGGGTATACCATCAATCAGCCTACGGGATAAGCGCGTTCTCCAGAAGCGAAAGAAAATCCATTTTCGGCAAATTTGACAATTACGTAAAAATAGGGTATTAATTTCTCAAAATGGTGAGAGAACAGTTGTATAAAATCGGCCAGGTCAGCAAAAAGGCCCGCGTAACCTTACGGACGATACGGTACTACGAGGAATTGGGCTTAATCCAACCTGTTGTTCGCACGAAAGGGGGGTTCCGATTATATACAGAAGAATCCGTAGAGAGGTTGAGATTTATCCAAGGCCTGAAATTACTTGACTTTCCCCTCGCTAAGATAAAGGAGATGTTCAAGATCAGGCAAATAGCACAATCGGGGGATGAAGCCTCTCATCGAATAATGCGACTTTTGCAGAGCCAGCAACGAGAAGCCATAAGGAAGAAGGGACAATATGAGAAGATGCTCCAAGAGATCCAGGCGACCATGGAGCTAGTTACGGAGTGCTATGGCTGTGAAACCAAGCCGACTTATGAGGCCTGCAGTTCCTGTGGAATTATCTCCCAACCCAGGGGACTTCCCCTGCCCTTAAGGGTTATTTTGTAGCCTCCGATGAGCTGGAGAAACCGCTATTGAGAAGTCATCCTTTTGGATGGCTTCTTTTACTTTTATGTAGTGGCGCCGACCCCCAATCCCCATCTTGGCACATTTATTGCTCAATTTCATTCTGCAGGTTTAATTTATTGGGCCGTTTGGCCTGCAAAAAGCCCTCTATCAAGCATAAAACTTCATGGGGCGAGAACAGATTCTGTCCCCTGTAAATGGCAGTTGTAACCATTTTGCATAGAAGTCCATAAAATTTTACGGGTTTTCCGCCGATGAAATCAGGCAATGTAACCGAATACCATTCAAAGAATGAACCCAAGGAATCAGTGCCTTCCGCAGAACCTCAAATTGAGGAAGAACTAGTCTCCGCGGTGGATTTGACTCGATCCCTCCAAAAGGCCATAAAGGCCTTCAAGCTCTACCAGCCGAACAATCCCATGCTCACAAGGCAGTTCGAAGAATTGACCACCAAGTTCACCGCTCATCTCGATGAATATCAATCATTGAATTTACAGGTTGGTGAATACAAATTGTTCTTTAAGGGGAACCCGGTATACGAGAATACGGACATGAAGGAGAGTTTGGCTTTCCTCCTTTATAAAGATGGGGTGAGGGAGATCCGATTTTTTAAGGGGCTTGAGAACCAAGAAATCTCTGATTTCTTAGACGTACTCCGAAAAAATGAGCAAGCAAGCAGGCTCGAGGATGATATCGTAACCCTCCTCTGGGAAAGGGATTTTTCTCACATCAGCTACTATGCCACCGACGAATTTATGGAGTCCAACGAAGTTCATGTTCCCGTGAATTATGAGGAGTTCCATACGGGGCTGGAGTTCTCACCAGGTATCGAAGGAGAAACTGTTACCACATCGGCGAAAGAATCAGCCGAGGCGGAGATGGTTCTTCCCTTAGGGGAAATGCTCACAGAGCCCACCGGGGATCAAAGGGAGACTTTTGCAAGGTATTTCCAGCTCACCTCGGAAGAAGTAGGATTGATTGACCGCCTCGTTAACCAAGAGGGCGATATCGATTTCGTCTCAACATTGGTCGAAAGCCTCATGGAAATCCTGCTCCATTTGGGAGAGGATTTGGAACCATATGAAAACATGGTCACCTTCTTCGATAGAGCCCTTGAATTTTTAGTGTTGAAGGGGGAATTTAAGGCCGCAGCGGAGATCTTGAAAAACCTGCGAGAAATTCTCGACTCCATGGCTCTTAAGGACAACCAAATCTACGCCATAAATCGCATTTTTGAAGGTGCTGGAAGCGCCCGGATTATTGGACTCACTGCGGAGACATTGAAACATGAAGGGTTTCTGGACCTCAATACGTGCTACGACTACTTCGACTTGCTCCCCAAATCCGCCATCGAACCCCTTTGCAATATGGTGGGCCAGCTGGAGTCTTCGAAGGCAAGAAATCTCATTGCCGAGATTGTTGGAAGGAAGGTCAAGGGTAACCTGGAGATGTTGGTCCCCTTCTTAAGCGATAAGAGGTGGATCGTACTGTGTTACGTTATCAACATAATCGGAAACTCAGGAGACCGGAACGCCATCAAATATCTTGCTCAAACTATCAGCCATCCCGATGAGAGGGTACGAAGGACGGCCCTCAAAGCGTTGTCCCGATACGGGGGGAAGGAGAATAGGGGTCTTCTCATTAAGATGCTGAATGACGAGAGCTCGTATATTCGATCCCAGGCCGTCATCCATCTTGCGAGATCGTCTAAGCATGAGGCCCTGAAGCCTATTCTGTCCGTCATCCAATCAGAAACCTTCCTGGACAGGGATTTTGCCGAAAAGGCCGCCTTTTTTAGGGCTATTGGCGAGATACGTTCCCATGAAGCCCTCCCCGTTCTGGAAAAAATTATCGGGAAGAGAAGTTGGTTTAAGAAGTCAAAATGGGATGAGCTCCAAGTGTGTGCGATTGGGGCTTTGCGGATGATTGGTACAGAGGAATCAAGGAGAATACTGGAAATGGGGAAACAATCTAAGAATCGGGGGGTAAGAAGGGCTTGCCTCCAGGCCCTAAATGAGCCGACGGCCTGACATGCGGAGGAATCAATGGCTGAGAATGTTGTACCGGATATGGCTATAAAAACCCCAGAGGAAGCTGTTTCGCTGGATGCGAACGAGGTAAGGAATTCCCGACTGGATAACGACTTGATCATCAAACTCCACATCTTGATGAAGAGCTCCCAGATTTATGATCAGAAGAACGTTGCCTTAAATCAGGTAGTACAGGGATCACTGGCATTGATTAAACACTTCTTGAAATCCGAGGGTTCCCTGGGCTTGAAGGTGATACGTAATGGACTCTTCATCAACGGCAAGAGGTTGAAGGTTGGGGTCGATAGTTATATCGGGTTTAAGTTCGTCTTGGAGCAGTTTCAGAAGAAGAGGGTGGGAGAGATTCGGATATCTGGGATTCTGGACGAAAAGATGCTCAAGGAGTTCGTCTATAATCTGATCAATTTGGGTGATGGAGATGAAGGGAACGCAAGGAAGTTGCAAGACCATTTGAATCGGCTCGGCATCAAACCCATTGAAGTTGAGCCACTGGAAATCTTCGAGGAGGATGAACTCTTTGGCGGCCACACAAATCCCAAAGAGGCTGGAAAGAAGCTCTTCTTCGAGACCATCGGGGTTATCAAAGGGGTGGTCACCGGGTTTAAGAAGAACCAATTTATCAACGCCCGAAAATTGAAGCGAATGGTCCAGGGAGCCGTCAATCTCATGGTAAAGGATGAATCGATACTCCTCGGCCTGACCACGATAAAGAATTATGACGAATATACCTTCAACCACTGTGTAAACGTAGCCATCTACTCTCTGGCCATTGGGCGGAGGCTCGGTTTTTCTAAGAAGACTCTGACCGAATTGGGGATGACGGGCCTTTTACACGATATGGGAAAGGCGAAGATACCCAAGGAGATTCTCAATAAGCCCGATAAGTTAGACGATGACGAATGGAGGCTCATGAGAGAGCATCCCATGACAGGTGTTGAGATGATGTTGAAGATAAAACAATTGGGGGAAATGAGCCCAAAGATGGCCATCGGCGTGTTCGAACACCACCTGAATTGGGATCTAACGGGCTACCCAAAACTCATAAGGAAAAAAGATCTCACCATATTCGGAAGGATTATTAAGATCGCCGATTGTTACGATGCTATGACTACACCCAGGGCCTACCGAAAGACAACCTATCGGCCCGAACAGGCATTGGCCATTATGGTGCAGGACAGGAATGGGTTTGATCCCGTGCTGCTCAAGGTGTTCATCGCCATCATCGGGATCTATCCCATAGGATCCCTGGTCCTGCTCGATACCAAGGAGATGGGCGTAGTTTATGAGACGAACCCAGATCCCCAATATATCAATCGACCGAAAGTGATCCTCATTTCTCAATCAGAGGGGAAGAGAAGAATTGGCCCAGCCGTAGATCTGGCGGAAATGGATGGCGAAAAGAAAACCTATAAGAGAAGAATCGTTAAGGCACTGGATCCTAAGAAATACCACGTCAATATCGTGGAGCATTTCTTGTAACCACAACGAACCCTTGGGAGTTCCTCCCAGCATCGACTTTATTCCGCCAATTCCCTGAATTGCTTCTCCGTCAAGACCTTAATCCCTAACTCCCTTGCCCTCTCATATTTCGACCCGGGATCTCTTCCCACCACGATATAATCCACCTTTTTGCTGATACTCGAGGCCGTTTTCCCCCCCAAGGATTCGACCAACTCCTTAGCCTCATCCCGGGTATAGGAATCCAAGGCTCCGGTGAAGACGAAGGTGAGGCCTTTCAGTTTAGCCATCTCGTTTATTCCTGGCTCAACGATGGTCAAACCGGCCTCTTCTAACTTCTTCAATACCTCACGATTCCTCTGATCCCCGAAAAATCGAGTCACGCTTTGGGCGAGCTCCGGTCCCACCTCTCTAATGGCCAACAGTTCCTCCTCCGTAACTCGAAAAAAATTGGTCAGGGATTTGAGCTCCCGCGCCAAGACCTCCGACAGGTGCTCCCCCACGTGGCGAATCCCCAGGGCGTAGACGAATTTGGCCAAAGGCTTCTTTTTGCTTCTTTCGAAAGCGTCCAGCATATTTTGGGCGGACTTATCCGCCATTCTCTCGAGGCCAACCAAGTCCCCTTTGGAAAGGTGATAGAGGTCCGCCACATCCCTCACCATCCCCCTGTCCACCAATTGAGCAACCAACTTATCCCCCAAACCATCGATATCCATGGCGCGCTTTGATGCGAAGTGTTTGATTCTCCCCTTGAGTTGAGCGGGGCACGACAGGCCGATGCACCGATGTACCGCCTCGTTTTCGAGGCGAACAACATCGGCCCCGCAGACGGGACACCTATTGGGAATGTGATACCTTCTTTCGTTCCCGGCCCTCGTGGAATCCACCACCGTTACAACCTCGGGGATGACATCTCCTGCCCTTTGAACGATCACGGTATCGCCTATTCGAACATCTTTCTTATCGATTTCATCTTGGTTATGAAGGGTGGCCCGGCTGATTTCGATACCCCCTACCCTCACCGGTTCCAAAACAGCTACCGGCGTGATGGCTCCCGTCCGCCCAACTTGAGGGATAATATCCAAGACCTTGGTCGTCTCGTATTTCGGTTTAAACTTGTAAGCCAAAGCCCAGCGGGGATTCCTGGAGATCACCCCCAAACGGGATTGAAGATCGAGGTCGTCCACCTTAATAACAACCCCGTCGATTTCATACGGCAATGACTCCCTCTTCTCAGAGATCCCATCGTAATATGCGATGGCATCACCGATATGCCGGCACCGCCTCGCCAAACCATTAGCCCGAAGCCCCCAATGGGCAAGGGTGTTGAGAAACTGCCAATGAGTCTTAAAGGTATATCCCACAACTTCTCCCAGGCCATAAAAGAAGATATTTAAGGGCCTGTTTGCCGTAATGTTGGAGTCAAGCTGCCTCAAGGACCCGGCCGCTGCATTCCTCGGGTTTGCGAAGAGGGGCTCGCCCGAAGCTTCACGCTTCTTATTCAAATCCGTGAATCCCTTGACCTCCATATAGACCTCTCCCCTGAGTTCGAGCCTTTCCGGAACGGGGATCTCCTTTCCCCTGAGGGTCAGGGGGATGGTCTTTATGGTCCTCAAATTCTGGGTGATATTTTCACCGTTCACCCCATCCCCACGAGTCGATCCGACAACGAGATTACCCCTCTCGTAGACCACCTCCACGGCCACGCCATCCAACTTGGGCTCGGCGACGTAAGCGATATCTCCATCCATTCCCAAGAATCGGCACACTCTCTGATCGAATTCCCTCACCTCGACCTCGTTCTGCCCGTTGGCTAAACTCAGCATGGGAATCGTATGGGTCACCGTCTCGAATTCCTCCAACGGGGGAGCACCAACCCGTTGGGTCGGCGAGTTGGGGTCGTGGAGTTCGGGATAATCCGCCTCCAAATGCTCCAATTCCCTCATCATCTGGTCATATTCAGCATCGGAAATCTC
>JABAOC010000886.1_pt3 | contig 17268 bp, 16 predicted proteins | sample 7062161 | NCBI WGS metagenome assembly JABAOC01 (sample SAMN14538625, study PRJNA623070) | marine sediment metagenome | biome: marine biome [ENVO:00000428]; feature: marine pelagic biome [ENVO:01000023]; material: deep marine sediment [ENVO:00002113] | place: India: Gulf of Khambhat ... | reverse complement strand
TATGTTGCTGTTTCTCAAATGATAAAGCGGTTCATTTCAGATTCAGTGAGCAACATTGAATTGAAAATGATGTTGGATAAGTTTGAAAGAGAAATCGAAAAAAAAATGAATGCCGAATGTTAAGATGCGACCCCTTTATATTAGTCTGAATCTGCGAATGTCAAATGTTAAGATGCGACCCCTATAGGGATTTGAGGGCTTGGTCGAGGTCTCCGATGACATCGTCCGGGTCCTCCGCGCCCACACAAAGCCGTATCAGCTGCGGGGGAACGTCCGCCATTTCGCGCGCCTCTTCTCCCTGCTGTTGGTGTGTGGAAATCGCAGGTATGCAGGCCACACTTTTTATCCGGCCCAAATCCGTCGCCCTGAAAATTATTTTGAAGCTGTCAAGAACCTTTCGGGCGTTTTCGGGAGGCCCGTCGACTCGAAAGCTGAGGAGATGGCCGTAGCGGTTGACTGCGTTGCCTTTCCCATCATCCGAATCCACCAGCGTCATGTACTTTTTCGCCAGATTGTGGAGAGGATAACTTTCCAATCCTAAATAATCCACCTGGTAGACTTTGGGATGCTGACTGAGAAATTCCGCGACCTTCTGGGAGTTCTGGCTGACCAGGTCCATCTTGGACCGGAGTGTCCGGAGGTCGTTGATCGCATAAATCGCGTTGCTCGGGGAAGCGGCCGGGCCGTTGTCCCTGTAAGGCAGGAATTTCACGTATTCGGCGAAGCTCTCCTTAAAGAGAGGATCATCGTTTTTAACCTTGGTCACGATCGGCTTGCGGCTGATCAAGGCCCCTCCGATCGCAAACCCGCTGGAAGTGATAGATTTGGTTAAAGAATGTATGGCGATATCGGCCCCATGCGCGATAGGGCGCATCAATGCAGGAGTCGCACAGGTGGAATCGATGATCAACGGGATTTCCCAGGAATGAGCCAGGTCGGCAACCGCTTGGACATCGCAGAACGACTGCTGAGGATTGCTCGGGGCTTCTGAATACAGAAAGCGGGTGTTCTCGTCGATGTTCGCCTCCCACTCCTCGATGTCCTCCTGGTGTTCAACCCAGCGCACTTCGATCCCTCTTTCCTTCATTTTGCGGATGGAGAAATGCTGGAATGTGCCTCCGTACACCTGAACGGATGCCACAAAATTGATCTTTTCCTCGCCTTTCTTTTGCTTTACGAGAAAAGGATCGACAGCGGACATTATGGCGGACATTCCCGACGCCGTCACCAGGCAGGATGTGTCGTGTCCGGTCTTGTAGCCTTCGAGAAGCGCCAGAACCCATTCCAGATAGTAAGTCGTGGGGTTCGCGATCCGGGTGTAGCACCAGGTCGGGATCAGGTAGGCCAGTGCAGCCTCCATCTCATCGGAGTCTCTGTAGGCTTGCGAGCTGGAGAGATAGAGAGGCTCGATGATGGCGCCCTGATTCAGGTTTAAAGCTTCCTCCACAGTGTAGAGGCCGTGGACCGCTATGGTGTCGAATTTATAATTTTTAATCCGTTCGATATGCTTTTCTTTCTGCTTCAGATATTCTTCCGCGGCTTTGACATACTTCATGATTCCCGGTCCGTACTGTTGATCGTCGCTCATGATTCCTCCATCAGTTCATAGAAATATTTTTATTTTTTTGGCGATACTTTTTTATCACAGAACTCAGTCTTTTTACACCCTCGACAATATCTTCTTTGGAAGGATACGAAAAATTGATTCTCATCGTGTTGTGCCTCTGGAATCCTTCCGGGTAACACACTTCACCCGGCACGAATGCGACTTTTTCTTCGATGGCCATGAAGAAAAGCTCCATGGTGTCGACCTCTTCAGGAACAGTGATCCACAGAAACAGTCCGCCTTCGGGTTTTGTCCATCTGACGCCGGTATCTTCAGGGAAATTCGCCTCCATGGCTTTGAGGAAAAAATTCAGTTTTTCCGAATAATACGCTCTAGCTTTTTCAAAGTGAGTGTCCAGGTCAAAATCCCGCAGGAATGTTGTGCAGATATCCTGATTGAGTTTCGGTGTGTTGAGAATATTGGCTCCCTTTATATAAGTGAACTTCTGAATGACCTCCGGAGGCCCGATGTTAAACCCGACTCTCATTCCCGGACAGAGAATCTTGGAAAAGGTGTAAATACCGATCACGTTTCCCTGGTTTTGGTCCAGCGAGTAGAGGGAGGGAATCGGCTCTCCTCTGTAGCGCAGTTCCCGGTAAGGGCTGTCCTCTATCAGAGGGATGTGGTGTTTTTTACTCAGGGAGAGCAGAGCGAGCCTTTTTTCGAGGCTCGTGGTGATTCCGGAGGGATTCTGGAAATCCGGGACCACATAGATAAACTTAGGCTTTTTTCCCGTGGTGATGAGCTCTTTGATTCCCGCCTCCATGCCCTTGACATCAGACCCGTCCTCCTCGACCTCTCGGGCGAAGTATTGGGGACCTTCCATTTCAAAAGATGCGAGGGCTCCGCCGAAGGTGGGGAGGTCAGAGACAATCGTGTCCCCGGGTTCGAGGAAGAGTCTCCCCACAAGGTCCAGGCCGTGCTGGCCGGAGGTGGTGATCATTATGTTTTCTGGACGGATGTGAATATCATCCCTGTGGAGGTAATCGATGATGGCCTCCATCAGGGCCGTTTCTCCTGGAATCGAAGAGTACTGGAGAGTGAGCTCCCAGTTTTCTTTAAGGGATTTATCCGTGGCTTTGCGGATCAATTCCACAGGAAAGATATCATTGCTGGGCAGCCCCCCGGCAAACGAGATGACCTCAGGGTCGTTAATGTAGCTCAGCATTTTGCCGATATTGTAGCCCTCGAATTCTTTCATCAGGCTTGCGAATAACGATTTCATTTGGCTCATAGTATTCAAATCGTGTGCATGGCGAGACAGATAATCAGGCCTATTCGCTTTTTTTCTTGTATCGTGCCGGATCATCGAAGAAATCGATGACGAAAACCCGGGTGAGAAAAGTCGCCGAATGCACGACTCCTTCAGGGATGAAGTACCAGTCGCCTTTCTTGTAGACTTTTGTGTCTTCCCCTATTTTGAGCTTCATCTCCCCGTCGATCACCAATCCCCACTGGGCGCAGTGGGAATGAGGAGGGACGACTCCGACGGGCTGAATATCGAAGAACACGACCTGGGAGGTAGAATTCTGGTGAAGCCAGGCGCGTATTCCCTCAAAAGGCATGTCGACTTCCGGCAGCCCTCTGATCATATCGGGGTAGGGGGTGCCTTCCCATTTTTTTGTCTGGTCGTTCATTTGATTTTCCTTTCGGACTCACATTCTCATGGAAAACGCCTTCCGAGTGAATCCCTTTTTTTTAAAACAATGACTTGATGAATCCTCCATCTACCTGGAGAGCCACGCCCGTGATGTAACCCGCTCCTTCGGAAGCGAGGAAGGCCACTGCTTGAGCGACTTCTTCGGGTGTTCCCAGTCTTCCCGCCGGAATCATTTTTTCGACAGCGGCATAGAAATCTTCGACCTTCCCTTTTCCGCTTTTCTCGAATGACCTGGCCAAGTCTTCCACTCTTTCCGTCTTTGTGTATCCGGGACATACGGAGTTAACAGTGATCCCGAATGGGGCCAATTGGTTAGAGAGAGATTTGGAAAAACCCGTGACACCTGCCCTGGATGTGTTGGAGAGGATCAAGTTATCGATCGGCTGTTTGGCAGAGACTGAAGTCATGTTGATGATCCTTCCCCAGTTGTGTTCCTTCATGTGCGGCATAACTTCATAGCAGAGGTTGATCGTGCTCAGCAGGTTGAGCTCCAGCGCATTTCTGTAATCATCCGGTGAGAACTCATCCGCCATTCCGGAGGGAGGGCCTCCGGCATTACAGACCAGGATGTCAATCGATCCAAATTCCTCGAGGACTTGCGTGACCATCTGGCCGACCTGCTCTCTATCCGTAACGTCCGTAGTCAATGCGATGACCTTACCACCGGTTTGAGATGTGATTTCATCCTTTGTTTTGAAAAGCTTTTTTTTATGCCTTGCGCAGATCGCGACTTTTACTCCTTCCTGGGAGAGTCGAATGGCTATGGCTTTTCCCAGCCCTTGGCTCGAGGCCGCCACGAGCGCGACTTTATCCTTGATACCCAGATCCATCTCTTATCTCCTGTTGGTGCAAGGCTTGATCCGTGATTTCATTTTTGATCTCTGGAGGACACGCGCGCAAAATGTGTCTCGTGCCCTCTCCTCATGATTTCCTTGGCGTCCTTGTCACACCTCAAGCACTTATGGTATATCACATCGCCGATCTTTTCGGCCAATTCGTTTCTCTCTTCATCCGAGAGGAAGTACGCTTCCATGGTGTCATAGGGACGAGATTCCCCGTCACTCTCGTATTTTATGGTGATGTCTCTTCCCGCGTCCAGGACTTTAAAAGCACTCTCGGTCCAGTTGAAGTCAGGCATGCCCAGGTCAGGATTGATGCGGATATGAGCGGCCAAATAGATTCGCGGAAGGCCTGAAGCCTGGATTTCGTCGAAGCACTGGATGAAAGTTTCCGCTGTGGCGGCGTTCCCGATGTTGATTTCATAGATCGGGCTCGTCCCATCGTCTCGAAGATATTCTTTGATGATGTTCATCAGCATCCGGAGCTGAATGGCGTTTTGGGTCGAGAGAAGCATCGAGATTTTGAAAGAGAGATTCGGGATTTCACGCGCGTAATAGCAAGCAGCCACGATGGTCGACCAGCTCGGATTCAAAAAGAAGTTGGCGCCTGTCGTGAGGGCGGCCCTCGTGATCCCGTCGAGGTAGACCAGATGATTATTGTTCCCGACCTCGACACCGCCGAGGTTGCCGTAGGCTGTTCCCATGTTCTTCAGGATAATTCGGCTCAGGCCGTTTCCGATATCGGTTCTTTCGAACTTTTCTCCGGTCACTTTTTCTAACCTCGCGAAGCGCTCTTCCGGAAGAGGCGTTCCGATGAGGTTCGTGGTGCAGAATTTGCTGGCCTCCAGAATATTTTCAGCCAGGGCCAAGGTGGTCAATAAATCCCCGCTGTAGACGTATGTATCGGTCAATCCCACGACTGAAATCATCTCTGTCGGGAAAAGCACATCTCCGTTCTCAGAGATTCTCCTCATGCAATCGAACGTCGGTCGAGCGGCCTGAAATCCGGATACCTGGGTGGTGCATATTCCCTTTTTCGTGACAGAGATTTGATTCTTTTGGATGAAATCCTCGACTTTGGCAAAGTTTTTCACGTATTTTTCGGCTTTTTCCAGAATCTCTCCGAATCCTTTGTCTTCAGCAATTTTCTTCCGGGTATCGTATTTCCTCAAAGCATCAATTTGCTGAGAGATCTCTTTGGCCCCGCCGTAGGAATCCAACAGGGCGTCCATGGCTTTGAGGTCCTTTTCGCTGAGAAGTTTAATGTGCATCGTTCTCTTCCCTTGTAACAGTAATTTTTATATCGAGATTATAACTCCTTTATAGTCCCTTCCATTCTTCCTTGGTATTCAAAAATTATTTGGATAATTGACGGTGGATGGCCAGCATGTCGACGAGGATGGAGTATCCCGTCTCTCTTTTTCCGGCGCCAGGGCCTTGAATCGTGATTTTTCCGAGCAGGTCCAGGTCGAAGGTGAGCGCGTTATTCGCTCCCATGATGCCAGAGAGGGAGTCGGAGAGGGGAAGTTTCTGGGGGGAAACACTGGCGACAATCCGGCCGTTCTCTTTCCGGGTCGAGGAGATGAGCTTATACCTGTATCCCTCCTTTTTGGCTTCGAGGATCTTGTCCTTCGAGAGAGATGTGATCCCTTTTCTTGCGGCATCCGATGGCTTGATGTTCCCTCCGAGAAGAACGTTGGAGAGTATCACAATCTTGGCCAGAGCATCATATCCTTCCACATCCGCGGTCGGATCGGCTTCGGCATAACCCAGCTCTTGAGCCAGCTTGAGCGCGTCCTCATACTCCATCCCCTCTTCCTCCATCTTGGAGAGGATGAAATTGGTGGTTCCGTTCAGAATTCCGTTTATTTCTTTGATCTCATTCCCGGCGAACGCAACTTCGCATAAGTTGAATACGGGAGTTCCGCTCATGACCGTGCCTTCTATCTTGAAAAGTCGGTTGTTCTTCTCGGCCAGTGTCTTCAATTCTTGATAAAAGAGAGCGGCAGGCCCCTTGTTGGAGGTCACAACATGTTTTCCCGTTTGAAGGGCCTTTTTGACGTGGCCTGTGGCCGGTTCCGCTGTCTGGATGTCGGTGTAGGTCAGCTCAGCGATGATGTCTGCACGGCACTGTTCGATGACCTGCAGCGCATCCATTTTTTCCGCTTCGTTGGGTTTTCCCTCGAGATACGCGCCGATATTTTCTCCTCGCTCCAGAATAGAGAGCAGCTTTTGGATGTCTATCCCCTCCGGAATCAGGAGAGATCCTTTCAGTTTATCGTTGATTGCGACGATTTTTGCTTCGAAATCAAACTCATCCTTCAGTAATTTCTCTTTGTGGAGCAGAATTTCGAGGAAACCCTGACCGACGGTTCCACAGCCGATAAGGCCAATTTTGTATTCCGTCATATTACCCTCCTTGCGGGAGAATTGGAGTCAGGCTTTGACAACTTTGATTATCTGATATCTGGGATTAGGTCTTGACGGAGAATTTTTAAGTTTTATTCGATAACCTCTTTTTTTCAAAGTTATCAAAGTCTGACCCCAATCTTACAAGGAAAATGAATAACAAGAGAATGGAAGGGCAGTGAAAATTTCTTTTCACCACCCTTCGTAACTTTGCGTAACCTTATTAATGACTTGTGGACTACTTCACCTGGCCTTCGATCCACTCGGTGGTGACACTCTTGGGTCTTTCGATCGCCAGTCCGAGAGCCCTGTCCCAAATCAGCGAGGACAAAACACCGATTGCACGGGATGCGCCGAAGAAAACGGTGTAAAAATCGAACTCTTTGATCCCGTAGTGGTAGAGCAGAACGCCGGAATGAGCATCAACGTTAGGCCAGGGATTCTTCGCCTTGCCTTGTTCTTCCAGAATAGGCGGGACCACCTCATACAGGGCACTCACAACCTTAAAGATCTCATCATCAGGCAAGTGCTTCAGGGCAAACTCTCTTTGAGCGACGTACCGGGGGTCAGTTTGACGGAGAACTGCGTGGCCGTATCCAGGAATGACCTGTCCGGAATTCAGAGTTTCCCAGCAGAAATCCTTTAACTGTTCGTTAGTCGGAACTCCGCCCAGCTTATCCATGACACCCATGACCCATCTGAGAACTTCCTGGTTGGCCAGGCCGTGCAGTGGACCGGCCAGTCCGTTCATTCCCGCGGACAGCGAGTAGTACGCGTCTGAAAGCGCAGACCCGACCAGATGAGTGGTGTGGGCCGAAACGTTTCCGCCTTCATGGTCGCTGTGAATGACAAGATAGAGGCGCATGAGCTCCTTGAACTTCTCATCTTCGACCCCGATCATATGGGCGAAATTTCCACCCCAGTCCAGTTTCGGGTCAGCCGGAATATGCTTGTCGTCCTTGTAGCTTCTGCGGTAGATGTAAGAAGCGATGTTCGGGAGCTTGGCCAGAAGGTTCATCACGTCTTCGAACATGGGATCCCAGTACTCCATTTTGCTCATGCCCTCTCTGTACTGTTTGGCAAAAATGGAGTCTTTTTGGAGAGTGAGGATACCGAGAGAGAACTGAGTCATCGGATGAGTGTCTTTGGGGATGGATTTGAGTACTTTGACCAGATAATCCGGGAGAACACTGCGCTTCCGCCATTCTTCGGTGATTTCCTTCACATCGTCTTCGGTGGGTAGCTCACCTGTGAGCAGAAGATAAAAGATTCCTTCGGGAAGAGGTTCTTCGCCTCCTGGCGCCTTGGGCAATTTTTCGCGGAGTTGGGGAATGTTGAATCCGCGGAAACGGATGCCTTCCATCGGGTCGAGAGCAGACGTCTCGGTGACCATGCATTTCACGCCGCGCATTCCGCCGTAGGCTTGGGCAACCGTCACTTCTGAGATTTTTTTGTCGCCGTGTTCTTTGAGCATCGTCTTGACTGTGTTGCGCACGGGGTCTAGTTTTGAAGCGAATTTTTCCTTTAATGATGCCATTGAGACAACCTCCTTATAGGTTTGAGATAATTATTTCCCTTGTGAGAGAAGACAAAATATATCACTGTCCGGAGACGCTGTCAATTTTTTCTCAGACATTTATGAATATTTTTTGAATAGGTCCGAACAGCCAATCGTACTCTTCTATGGACTGAATCCATTATTGACTTTTCGTTGTTGAAAGTGTTTATTATTGGGGACTAATCCTTTTTTAACTTTATGAGTAGGAGAAAAATATGGGACTTGAATTGATTGTTGTTCTGGCCATCGTAGGCGTTGTCGTGATCACTGTCATCGGGATCTATAACAGACTGGTGACTTTAAGGAACAGGTGCGACAATTCGTGGGCACAGGTGGATGTTCAGTTGAAGCGGAGGTACGACCTCATTCCGAATCTGGTGGAGACGGTCAAGGGTTATGCCAAGCACGAGAGAGAGGTTTTCCAGAAAGTGACGGAGGCGCGCGCCAAAGCCATAGATGCCGGTTCGGTCAAAGAGCAGGGAGCCGCAGAGAACATGCTGACCGGTGCTCTGAAGTCGCTTTTTGCCGTGGTCGAGAATTATCCTGACCTGAAGGCCAATCAGAATTTCTTAATGCTCCAGGAAGAGCTGGCCGGCACAGAAGGAAAGATCGCTTACGCCAGACAGTTCTACAACGATAATATCATGCAGTTCAACCTCAAACAGCAGGTTTTCCCGTCCAACATAATCGCCAACATGTTCAATTTCAAAGAAAAAGAATACTTCGAGATCGAGGAGCCGGAAGCCAGGGAGCCAGTCGAGGTGAAGTTCTAATCGGGCACCTGCCCTGAATTCAAGAGAGCCTGACTCCTCGAGTTTGATTCCCGATGTACGAGCAAATCGCCAGCAATAAACGAAAATCCTTTTTCCTCATCCTGTTTTTTCTCTGTTTGATTTTTGGTTTAGCGTGGCTTTTCGGAGAATTGACCGGTTGGGGGCCTCAGGGATTGATCCTGGCCATTGTAATCGCTGTGGCAATGACTTTCGGAAGCTACTACGCGAGCGATAAGATCGTTCTGGCCATCAGCAAAGCCAGGCCTGTGACGAAAAAAGAATATCCCCATCTGTACAATGTTGTGGAGGGATTGGCAATCGCCGCAGGATTGCCCAAGCCGCGCTGTTATATTATCGATGACACGGCACCCAATGCGTTTGCCACCGGACGGAATCCGAAGAATTCGGTTGTCGTGGTCACCACAGGCTTGCTCCAGAAGTTGAACCGGGCTGAGCTCGAAGGCGTGATCTCCCACGAGATGGCCCACATCAAGAACTACGATGTTCTCGTCATGACGCTGGCCGTGGTTATGGTTGGGGTCGTGGCGCTTCTCAGTGACTGGATCCTCAGGACATTTCTCTGGGGCGGAAGAAGACGCAGCAGCAAAGATGGAGGAAACGTGGGTGCAGTCATCGTTGTGGTCGGCCTTGTACTGGCCATATTTTCTCCGCTTATCGCCCAGCTGATCCGAATGGCCGTTTCCCGAAAGAGAGAATTTTTAGCTGATGCGAACGGCGCTTTCCTCACACGCTATCCTCCTGGTCTGGCTTCGGCCTTGAAGAAACTGGATGCGGACAGGGAACCTCTGGAGGCCGCGAACAAAGCCACCGCACATCTTTACATCGTGAATCCTCTCAAAGATATTAAAGGAAACGTGAACAAGCTCTTCAGCACTCATCCGCCCATCAAAGAGAGAGTCGCCGCCCTGGAAAAGATGTAAAGAAATGAGAAAAGTCCATATTCATTCATAAAAACCATTCAAATCGAGCCTTTAAAGCCCTTCAATCCTGGAGGCTGGCAAAAGGAAAGGCGCAAAGAGACCATGCGTTCCGGGTCTCCAAGAAAAGGAAAATAAACGGAATAAAAGGGAATAATAGGACATCCGGTCTAAAAAGGTTGTAAATCATAAACTATCGGTCATAAATTAATAACGAAGGGGTTGTTGAACGAAGCCCTCTCTCACTTCCCCTTTTCCCATGGCTTCCTTAATTCGAAGGGGGAGAGGGCTAACAGGAGAATTCTCAGGAAAGAAGTGGAGACATGAAGAAGAAATATGACCCGAGTTTCTTGCTTCTCTGCGTTGTGGCTTATTTCGAGTCCGAAGGAAAAATGCGCTGGGTGGTCGAAAATGACGTGTTCGCTAAATATGAGATAGTGATCGAAATTAAGGACAGTGTGGATAAATTCAGAATAGGACTGTGTGGAAAAAGACTCTTGTTAATGAGAGGAAGTGTAACAAAAAATCACGATGAACTTGAAAAGAACAAAGACAATTTAGGATCTGTCGTCGTGAACAGGGAGCAGAAAACATCAATAGAGTTTCCTGATTTCGAGGAGTTCTGCAATAAAGTCATAAAGGATTGACTTTACAGAGATAAACACCTATAATTCTCTCCTGGAAAAAGCCAGAAATCTCTGTCTTGGAAAAGACGCGGGAAGTCCATCGGTGACCGAGATGGAAGATGAGGAATTAATAATTTATTGAAAATAAAGCCACAACGATCATCCCTTGGCGGGGTCGTAGTTCAGTTGGTTAGAACGCAGGCCTGTCACGCCTGAGGTCGCGAGTTCGAGTCTCGTCGGCCCCGCCACTCACCACACTTTTTCCTTTTCAGGTTTCCTCCTCTCTCGTTCCATCCTTCGGACTGAAATCTTGGATTTTTTTACTCAAGACCGATACTCTCCATCGGCTCTAATTTCTCCTCACCCGATTTCAGATAGCTGCAGAAACTGAATTCTCCCGATAAGTCCTCTTGCGATTGAATTCAGTCTTTTCCTGTTGAGGAAGGTTGGATCGGCGGTCTCGAAAAAAATCTATTCTCTTGCTGAAAAAATCGGAAAATTCATCTCCGGAAAAGAGGTCTATGTCAAAGAATGCCGTTCCATGCTCCCTTTGACCGAGAGAACCATGGGAGGTTTCATGTCTCCGCTCAAAGGATGTTAAGGGGAACATTGTTGTGAAACCCGGATGAATCATCGGCGATTTAGAAGATTTGAGGCTCTTTTGTCCGATTCGCTTTTCCAAAAAAGAACGCAAGACATTGACTCTTCCGCTAAGGGATTAGTCGGAAGGGGTGAGATGTGTTCCTCTGACAAGATTATCGCCAGATAGTAAAAATCATCTCGAATTTCACCCTTTATTGGATTGACACGCGCCAGGCTGTTTGGCTACACTAATATCAGATTTACCTGGTTTGGAAAAGAAGCGATTCATGCCCAAACACAAGAACGGTCAACTGCATCGTGTACCTTTAGAGGTCTCCGTTCATAGCGTATTCGTGCATGAGATCAGGCATAAACAAAGGAAAAAATATATTGAATTTAATATTTGGGAAAAGGAGTAAAAAATGAAAGGTAAAAGATTTTTAACTCTGTTTGCGTGTTTATGTGTCCTCATGGCTTTCACGGCTCAAGACATCAAAGCCCTGGATATCCATGTTCCAGGAGATGTCGAATCGATTCAAACGGCTATTGGTTCGGTCGCAGCCGCAGGAGGAGGAACCGTGTATGTGGCCGCGGGAATATACGATTCCACCACACAGTCATTCCCGATCTACATGAAAGACGGCGTCCAGTTGATCGGCGAGGGTGCGGATGTGTGCACACTGCTGGCCGATGGCACGACTTCGGTGATTGTATGTGAAAATGTGGGGAACACTTCAAGAATAGAAGGGTTCGAGATCACGAACGGGGATGCGTTCGGGGGAAGCGCCATATTTATGATTAATTCCTCACTGACCATCGCTCATAATAAAATATCTGGAAATGGGAAATTGAACCAGTGGGGGAGTTACAGTACGTTTTATGGCACAATTTATTGTCGTTTATCTTCTCCCACCATCGAAAATAACACTATCACAGGAAATTTGGCTTTTTATGGGGGAGGAATTTTCTGCGATGATTATGTCTATCCCTATAATCATGACAATCATGTCGCGACAATCTCTCAAAATATCATAGACGGGAACAAGGCCCGAAATGGCGCTGGTATTATCTTTCGCTATTGTTCGCCAATAATAACCCATAACTTCATAATTGAGAATGAGTCCGATTTCGTGGGCGGAGGGATTTATTGTGCAAATAATGGCCGCAGTGAACCCCTTCCGGTCATAGCCAATAACATCGTTGCAGGAAATAGCGCGGCGAGTCAAGGTGGAGGAATCTACATCTACTATAATTCCTTTGCCGCCATCACCAATAACACGATCGTCGAAAACAGTGCTTACAACGGCGGGGGGATCACTTGGAGACATTACGCATTTTCATCCTTTACTAACAATATCCTTGCGGATAATACAGCGATTGGCGTGGGGGCCAGCATCTACAATTTATCCTCCGACTTCTCGAAGATCACCTATACGGATGTATGGAATAGCTCTCCGAACAGCTTTTATCCTTCTTGGGTGCCTCCAGCAGCTCAAGAAATCATCCTGGAGGATCCGTTGTTCGTGGATCCGGGTTCCGGAAATTATCATCTTCAGTCAGGATCGCCCTGTATGGACAGAGGAAATGACTCCGCTCCGGGTATCCCGGCGTTCGACATCGACGGCGATGCGAGGATTGTCGGCGCGGCTGTCGATCTGGGTGTTGATGAATTCACAAACACACCCCCTGTGGCAGATGCGGGGCCAGACCAAGTTGTATCCGCTGATCAATATTGCCATGCGACTGTCACGCTTGATGGCTCTGGTTCGAGCGACGCGGACGGGGATACACTCACATACTTATGGACAGGTCCGTTCGGAACTTCGGATGAAGAGATTGTGACAGTCACATTAGGATTGGGAGAGCATGTCATCACCCTGACAGTGAGTGACGGCATCGATACGGATACGGATGAAGTCGTGATCACAGTTGAAGATACGACACCTCCGGATGTTATCACCATCAGTGCCACTCCGAATGTGCTCTGGCCGCCGAATCACAAAATGGCTTCCGTCACTCTGAACGTTTCCATTTCTGATAACTGTGACCCGAATCCGAGTGCTCAGATTATCCATGTCAACAGCAACGAGCCGGAAAACGGACTCGGCGATGGAGACACGGCTCCGGACTGGGAGATCACCGGAGACCTCGCCGTCAACCTCAGGGCTGAACGATCCGGGAAAGGGACAGGCCGTGTTTACACGATCACCGTGAGATGCGAAGACCAGGCCGGGAATTTTTCAGATCGGCAGGTCACCGTGGCGGTTCCTCACGACCAGGGGCGTAAAAATCAGAGCAGTACGGCTGCGGCTAATAATAAAGGTAAGACGCCAAAAAAAATCAAGAAGTAGCTTCTTTTAAATACAAGTGGAATGGAGTGATTGAAGCTTCCGGTCTACAGAAAGAAGATTCTTCCGCTGAGATAAACGCTGATTTCCTTCCCATAGACAAGAGGAATTAAACGGACCGGGTTCAAAACGAATCCGGTTTCCAAGCCCTTCCTTTTAATTTTTGGATTATTATTCTGATTTACCCCAATATTGACAAATATTCTCTGCCCAAATATAATTGAAACCTGAGAATGGGGGCGAACAGGTTTCGACGGAGATAATGAAGCAGAAGTCGCATGTCGAGATTCCACCCACCTCGTTAAAAGGTGGAAAACAACTAAGTGCAGAATCTCTGCCTGTTGCTGCCTAACCAGTAGGCATGCCGCTTCTCATGCGCTTTCCTGCGGCTCTTGAGAAGCGTCGACGAGCAGGATAGCAAGCCAGGTTCGTCCTGAGCCTGGCAAGCGAAACTCCATCAGGGCTGGTTCGGATGTGTTTTTCCTCTTCAAACACTTCAGAACGAGATGAAGAAGAGGATAAGCATGTAGAAGCTGACTGCTGAATGTCTTCGGACGCGGGTTCGATTCCCGCCGCCTCCATGAGAAAATTTTGAGAAGAAAGAAGCTGAGAAAAATTGGATAGCTTGAGAAAAAATGGAACGCTGATCGCAGGAGCTGTTCTCTTCTTCCTCCTCTCCTTAGCTTCGATTTCCCAGATCCAGCCGTTTCTCAAATTGTCCGTCAGGGATTATGAAGATTTCAGCCGGGTCGTCATCGAACCCTCCTTCCCCTTCTCTTTCGAGATCGATAAGGGCTCTTCTTTCATGCTCGTGAAGATATCCTTCGACATTGATTTTCGGATACAGAGAGAGCCTTTCGAAAGCCGCATCATCAAATCCATGAGCTGGACGAAGGGTGGAGATTATTACATCCTGACTATTAAGACTAAAATCAGAGATTTCGACTACGATTATTTTGTCTTGGATAACCCGACCCGGCTGGTTCTGGATTTCAGCGAAGCCGATGAGGAGAGCAGGAGAGAGGGAAGACCGCCAGAAAGAGAAATACAGTCTCGACTTGATTCAGCCCTTTCCAGAGAAAGAGAGGAATCAGCCTCCCCGGGGATCCAAACAATCGTGATTGACCCGGGTCACGGGGGTATGGAGCCCGGAGCTCTGGGAAAATACGGAACACTCGAAAAAGACGTGGCTCTGGCTCTCGGTCTTAAATTGAAAAATGTTATCGAAAAGAATTTACCCGTGCGCGTTGTCCTCACGAGGGAAAACGATGTGAGCATTTCTCTCGAGAATAGAGCGGCCATCGCGAATTACAACAAATCCGATCTATTCATCAGCATCCATATTAACAGCTCGTTCAGGAAAGACGCGCATGGCTCAGAAACCTTTTTCCTCAGCCGGGAGGCGACTGACGATGAAGCCAGAAGACTGGCGTATATGGAGAATAATCCTGCAGATTTTGAGGAAGGGATAGTTGGAGACAGCGAAGATGAGATCACCATGATTTTATGGGATATGGCCCAGTCAGCTTATCTCAAAGAAAGCAGTCTGCTGGCGGAGGCCATCCAGGAAGAGCTCAATAATCTATTGAGGACGAGAAATCGAGGGATCAAACAGGCTCCTTTCAGAGTTTTGAGTGGAGTGGCCTGCCCGGCTGTGCTGGTCGAAGTGGCCTTCATCTCCAATCCTGAAGAAGAGAGAAAGTTGAACACGGAATGGTTCCAAAACAATGTTGTCGAGGCCGTCTATAGGGGACTTGAAAACTATATCGAACGCTATGCACAGCGTTAGAGGATAAAAATGGGAAGGAAGAAAGTCGCAACACTCGGGGTTCTTTTTGTGGTTTTTGTAATTCTAGTTGTTGTCTTTTTTGTCGGAGGGATAAAAGAAAAGATCGTCCCCACCGCTCCCGTATCCCCTCCAGAGGTGGAGCCGTTGCCGGTTCAACCCGGGAAGACAAGAACGGTCGTCCTCTTTTTTCTTTCGGAGGACGACACGCTTCTCCATCCGGAACAGCGCGAGATTCCGGCTGATCTGTCTATGGTTCGTCAAGCCAAGCAGACGATCACGGAACTCATCAACGGTTCTCAGAAGGGATACATCTCGCCATTTCCTCCTGAAGCCAAGCTGAGAGAGCTCTATGTAACGGAAGAGGGAGTGGCGTATGTGGATTTTTCCGAGGATATCGTGGAGCAACATCTTTCTGGCTCGTCGGCCGAGATATCAACGATTTTTTCGGTTGTCAATTCTTTGGCTTACAATTTTGATGACATCGAAAAAGTCTTTATTTTGATCGAAGGACGGGAAAGAGAAACTCTGGGAGGCCACATCAACCTGAGCCGCCCTTTTCTCCCCCTGTATGATCTCATCGCCCAATAGTTACACCGCATCCTATTCTTAAGCGAAAGTGCACTTTTCCTGATGAAAAAATTAAAAAGAATTGCTATCGTGGGCTTTCCGAATGTGGGGAAATCCACTCTGTTCAACCGGCTTTTGAACGAGAAAAAATCCCTCGTCCATTCTCTTCCAGGAATGACTCGGGATCAGGTTTCTGCGGTCTGCGGCTTGAAGGACAAGAAGTTTGTTTTGATTGACACAGGCGGCTTTTTTGACACCCAGGAGGATCCCCTCTCCTCTCAGATCAGAAATAAAGCTCAAGAAGCGGCAGAGACGGCAGACATACTTCTTTTTGTGCTGGATGGAAAAAGAGATTTGCTGCCAGCAGAGGAAGAGCTTTTTCTCTCTTTGAGAAAGTTGAACAAACCGATTTTTGTGGTGGTCAATAAGATTGACTCGCCATTTGAGGAAACCAAGATTGGGGATTTTTTCCGGTTAGGAAAGGAGGAGATTTTTGCCGTCTCTGCCGAGCATAAAAGAAATTTGGAAATTCTCGAGCAGACCCTGGAGGAGTTGATTCCTTCACCCGGTCTCGATGAAGAGGAAAGTCAACCTCTTCGGGTCGCACTGGTTGGCCGTATCAACGTGGGAAAATCCTCCATAGTGAACCGCCTCTGTGGAGAAGAGAAATTGATCGTGAGTGAAATCCCTGGAACAACGCGCGATAGCACGGATACGCTGATATACAGGAATAAAAAGGCTTTCAGCTTGGTGGATACGGCAGGGATTCGCAAGCTGAGCCGAACCCGGGATAAAAGGGAAAAAGCCAGTATTTTGAAGGCGAAAAAAGATATCAGGAGGGCAGATGTCATCTGCATGATAATGGATGCCCAGGAATTTCCCACCCGACAGGATACGGCTGTCGCTCATCTTTCTCGTGAATCAGGCAAACCCATGATTATTGCCTTGAATAAATGGGATTTGATCCAGAAAAGCACCCGCACCTCCGAGGAGTTCACGAAAAGATGTTATACAAAACTGGATTTCGTCAATTATGCGCCCCTCCTTTTCGTTTCCGCACTCTCTGGGAAAAGAGTGATAAAGATTCTTGATTCCGCAGAGCAAGTTTACATGAACGGGAAAAAAAGAGTCGGAACTTCCCAGTTGAATAATTTTCTTGTCTGGGTCAATGAGCATCATCCGGCGCTCTCCAAAAAGAAAACACGAATGAAGTTGAAATACATGACTCAGAAAAGAATTCTCCCGCCGACCTTTGTCCTTTTCACGCATTCGCGGGCTTCTCTAGCGCCGTCTTATGAAAAATTTTTCACTCAACTTTTGCGGGAGAAATTCGACCTTTGGGGAACTCCCATACGGTTGGAGTTGAGAAAGAACTGAAGGCCTTCGGTTGAACATAAACCCCAATTTCAGGCGCTTACGATTTTTTTATCTGTTCTCCGCAGGGATTTTTCCATGTACTCCCGCATGGCATTTTGTTCTTCTTGACTTTAATGGCGTATTCGATTATAAATTAAATCTCGGGAGAAGATCGCCCTCGAGTTAAAAGGAGGTCATAATGTCTCGCAAAAGCACG
>JABAOC010004274.1_pt3 | contig 17269 bp, 17 predicted proteins | sample 7062161 | NCBI WGS metagenome assembly JABAOC01 (sample SAMN14538625, study PRJNA623070) | marine sediment metagenome | biome: marine biome [ENVO:00000428]; feature: marine pelagic biome [ENVO:01000023]; material: deep marine sediment [ENVO:00002113] | place: India: Gulf of Khambhat ... | reverse complement strand
TTCTCTTCTCGATATCGCAGCGAGTCCGCTAGAAGATGTGTTTTCTCGTGGATATTTTTCTCGAGGGTTGAAAGTAGAAACAGAGACTTGCTGAGAAGGTGCAGGATGAACCATGTAGCATCTATGGAGCCAGAGCGCCGCGCCCTCTCTAAACCTGTCATGCCAGCTTTTACAGCTTCTTTGAAGCGTCTCCTCTTGTTTGTCCAACTAGCTTCAGACCTGGCTAGAGAGATGTAGTTTTCAGCGAGCCAATAGTAACTTGACGCGATCTCTCGGTCCATGGATACTGCTTCGNNCATGCTTTTCGCATTGCTTCGACGCTTCTGCTATCCCTGCTGGATCTTCTTCCGTCACAGTTTTCCAACCCATCAGAAAAGCCAACAGATAGGAGGCTCGCCCGAGCAAGAAGTTGTCTCCAGTGTGCAACCCACACGTCAATGCTTGTCGAAGATGCCTACTTGAAGCATCAGGATGCTCGGTGAAGTCTATCATTGCAGATCCTAGATAGATGCTCGACATGCCAAGAAGAAAGGAGTCTCCAAGCTTCTCAGAAAGCTCCAGGGCTTTTAATGAGTAGCTCAAAGCTTTCTCCTTATGCTTCCCTCTCCTATCACGCTCCAACCCTTTAGCAGCGATTGCGTGATGAATACTTGTCGTATAGTAGGCTCTGGCAAGTGCACGGTGTTCCCTTGAAGTAGACAAAATGCCTACTGCCTTGTCTCCGTATTCTAGCGCTTCTCTCAGAATCCTCTGTCTTGCCTTCCTGTTCCATTCGAGGCTCAACCGGTCGGCTAGACAGGTGCTGAGTTCGATGTAGGTCTTTGCTAATTGGATGCTGTCATCTATGTCCACGTAGATCTTGGAGGCCTTCTCTTCAAATTTCCTGCACTTGTCCAGCAGGCTTTTGCGGGATTCGGAATCCTTCGCAGTCCATGCTTCAAAGTAGGCGATGACAGCGTTGCAGTGACATGTTCTGGCTTGCATGTGTCGTTCTTTCGACTTCTCGAAAAGCTTCGCTGCTTTCTCGTACCAGTTCAGGCTCTGATGCATGAGAGTCAGAAATTGGCTAGCATTATGTGTTTTCAGAGCGGCGCGTTGGTAACAGAACCCGATGCGCTCCGCGATTTCCGCCGCCCTAAACTTACTTCTACCTCCGAGCGCAGCAATCTGGGCTCTTTCATACGCTTTCGCAGCTGCACCCCAATCAAACTTGCTCTCCAGCTCCCTCCCCAGGTTCATAATTGCTTCTGAGTTTTGCCTGGTGACCACGAAGTTCTCCCAATTATTCTTTCGGAAACAAACTCAAATAGCTTTCTTGAGATTAGTCCATCCTTCCGGCAGTCAATCACCAGTACGAGGCGAAGCATGTACTAGGCCTCGGTGAGTTCTTGAGCAGGTGACTATTCACTGCGGATGGCAAAAAAGAGGATGGATGATCGTCGTGAGCTTCATCAAGAGTTCAATCTGCCACAAACGCGTAGATCTCGATTGTGCATAGAGCTGGAGCATTCCATTCAACTTCAGCGACTTTGCACGCTCGCATGAAGCTGAATGAGACGTTGGTCCGTATCCTTTGGATGTTTCCCTATGTTTTAATTGCGGGTTTCTAGTCTTCCTTTGGATGTTTCCCTGGTTTTCCTTTCTTGAAGCTCTCGTCTTCTATTGTGATTACGTCGATTTCGATACCATGACCCTTTTCCTTCGCACACGCCGCAACCTCTTCTAGATCGCACGGGCGTGCCATCTCAAAAATGAAGTCATAGCGGTCCTGAACCTCCTGAACCCGCTTTCTTCCTATTTTTTCGTCGAGTGCACAGAAATAGCTGACGCCCTTGTGAACTACATGGGCCCAGACTACACCCGGTACATTTGAAATGCATTTTGCGATCTCTCGTTGGGTCGGCAAAGACGCTTTGTTGCTCTGAAGTTTTCCACCACCAAATCCATGATTGGTCATGAAATTCATCCCCTACTACGCAATTAACACTTGCACATAAGAACTTTTGCTAGCTGAAAGACTTCACTCCCGCACAATCGTTCGGCAGCTTTTCCCGTCGAGTCGCATAGCAACCACAATACGCAAAACAGAAGCGACAAGCGTGCGCGCAGAACCAGGAAAAGTTAGATGTGCATCGAAGGAGTATGAGTTGGAGGGGGGAGGTCGACAGAGAACGAGATGGGATTACGACTGCGCTTGTAGGGCGCAAACGTTATCACTGAAAGGCCAGCCTCATCCATCCTGAGAGATCTGATTGCAGGCTGGTTGATCTTCTGGATAGGCGTCACAGGTCATTCTAGACGTCTATTGCGCTTTCAGAGTTCCAGTTCAATCGTCATTCTCGTCAGGTTATTGCATCCAGTTTTCGTGATTTCAACGAGGTCTTCAATTCTGACTCCACCGATTTCTGGATCGTAGAGTCCTGGTTCCACAGTCACCACATTGTGGTGCTCCAAGGGAAAAGGATAGAATTCGCTCAGTCTCGGGCCTTCATGGACTTGGAGACCGACCCCGTGACCGAGACTGTGAGTGAAACCTCTCATTGTTTTCTTACCTCTTCTTGTTGTTGCATACCCAGCTTTCTCCAAGGTGTCACAGCATACATCATTGACCTCGAGCCCTGTTGCTCCCGCTTTTATGGAGTCGATTGAAGTGTTCTTGGCGTCCAGAACAGCTTCGAACATTCTCCTGACTTCCTTCGAGGCTTTCCCTTTGACCACTGTGCGCGTCATGTCCGTGCAGTAGCGTTTGTAAAGATTCCTGGGGTAGATGTCGAGAATCAATGGTTGATTCGCTTTGATTGCATCTTCTGGGTTTCCAAAATAGTGGGGATCTGCTCCCTTCGGGCCACACGCAACTATGATTTCTTCCTCGATCACGCAATTATGGTCAAGAAACTTGTGTCCCAGAAGGGATTTGATCTTGTGAACCGTCAACGGGCGCTTGATCCCATCTTCTCTGACAACGAGTGTCTTCTGTGGGTCAACGTCAGCGTTTGCCACTAATTCGATTACTTCAGCAGTCGCGTCTTCAACAATAGATTGCACTGCTTTGATATCGTCTATCTCCCCAGGCTCTTTGGTCTCTCTGGCTCTTTCGATGACGTCAAACAGCGGCACTACTGTTAGTCCTGCGCGTGTGAGAGCCTCAGCATATATTGCGGGGAAGTCAGGTGGTATATAGATCCGTGAGGTCTTGCCGAGTTCCTTCTCTGCGATTGTCGCAATGAACTTTGCAAATCCAAGTTTCGGGTCTGACGCTGACTTTATGATTTCGAACATGTTGTAGTCATTGTAGGATCTCACGTCCTTGACTCTTGACTGCTTTTGTGCCCGAGGGTATTCCATTGAATTGATCACCAGAGTGGGCTCATCATCAACACGCTTCAAGAATACGAAAGGATCGGGGGCCAAGAATCCAGTCAGATAGTACATGTCCACTGCTTTGAAGCTTCCAGAGTACAGGAACGTTGCATCTACACCTTTCTCAGCCAGAATGCTGTCCAAGTCTTTCCTCAAAATCCAACACACTCAACCAATTCGTATGCAAGAATCTCTAGTACTGACACTGTTGAGATAAATCTTCCTGGTGTCTGGCTAGCGAAGCACAACCTCTAGAAAGGATTTCTTAACAAACTTCTGGATCCGTTTCGACACCAAATCAATCGTTGCCGGATATTCATCCATGTAGAAGTGATCAGTGTCCAGGACAAACTTCTCTTTGTTCTCTTCTGCCTCTCTGTAGAGTGACAGAAAATCCGAGTATGGCGCCACCATGTCGCGTCTTCCATGGATGAACAGTTTTGGGCAGGAAAAGGTCAGGTTGGTGCTCAGGTCATCTACTTTCCGTAGAATTGAGACTGCGACAAAACAATCAACGTGGGTTTGAATCGCCACATTAGAAGCGACTACAGCGCCGAACGAGTATCCCAATAGACCGAGATCATCAACTCTTTCGCGCATGAATGCGAGGGCATCTAACACGTTCTGAACTTCGCTGATGCCTCTCCCGTACTCACCGTAGTCTATGCATAGGGCAGCGATATGCTGCGAAGCTAGGTCTTTCGCAATCCTGACAATCCTGGTATCCTCCTTTCCTCCACCGTACATTGGATGTGGTGGACACAGGACAACTCCCTGAGATGAGTCCGCGTACAAGTTTGCGTCCAAGCTCTGGTGTTTGCCTTTGAAACGTACGTGCACAGGTTCACTATCCTGTCTCTATCGTTTTCACATTGTTCGCTTTTCAGCTTTCCCCGGCAAAGAGGGCTTCAAGCTGGATACGGTTGTACTGGCTGCGAGTGCACATCTTATATACTAATGACGTATTCTTCGACTAGTGTGGCGGAATAATGGTGGATCCCAATGTTGAGAAACTAGCGGACACACTACTGGACTATTCATTTGAAATGGTGGATTTCGGTGAGGCGTGGAAGAAGAACAAGAAGAGACTCTGGCTACGGTACAGATCTCCTGCTGATGAACTGGCACAGACACTCACTCGAAAAGTCTTCGACAGAGGCGGAAACATCTTCCTAGATGAGACTCCATCCTGGATGGATTACGAGTTCTACACCAGAGCCTCTGACGAGGTGTTGAAAGGCGGCTCAGACTATTATTTGTATAAGCTGAAACACACTGCAGCCAGACTCGTGATCCTGAGTGACTTAAACACAATGGCTTTGGCTAATGTAAAACCTGAACGAAGAACAATGTGGAGCAAGGCAATGAAATCATGCTCTGACATGGCAATGAAAGTCGATGACACAGGAAACTTCATAACCCCTTGGTGTGGTGTCATGTATCCAACAGAAGCGTATGCACAAGATATGAGCATGGCGCTCGCCGAATGCAGGGAATACATTTGGAGAGCGATGTATCTGGATGAGAAGGACCCGAGCAAGAAATGGCGGGCTGTGGCAAAAGAACAGAAAAAGATGATAGATGAAGTCCTGAGCAAGGCAAAGCGGATAACTATAGTTGATGAGGCAGACGATACAGAACTGGAGATGAATGTAGAGGGTCACAACTGGATCGTTTCTGATGGGCACGTCAACTTTCCAAGTGACGAAATATTCAACGCCCCCAAGAAGACGTCAGTCAATGGAATCCTGACACTGCCGTCATTGCCTCAATATGATCACGGCAGCCCAGAAATGAAAGGCTTATGGCTGAAATTCAAGAAGGGAAAAGTAGTGGAATGGACTGCTGAGGCTGGAGAAGACTATCTGGATAACTTCCTAACGAAGAATCCTGGCGCAAACTATCTTGGGGAAGTCGCTTTTGGCAGGCATCCTCGAGTTGACAGAATATCCAAGCAAATTCTGCTGGATGAGAAGATGGGGGGCACAGTTCACTTTGCATTGGGGAGAGCTTACGGGCATCATGTTCTTGGTGACGGAGACAAGTCAGAGTTGAATCAATCTGTTCGTCACTGGGATCTGATCAGAGATATGAGGAAACCCACAACTTATGTTAGAATAGATGACAAATTGAGACTGGTTTGGGATCAGAAAACTGCTCAATGGACATCTCAAAGCCAATAGCGCCCTGCGCAGACCGGTGTCAATCCCATTTGCCACCAGCTCTGACACATTCTGCTTTTGGCCTTTTGGGCTTCGGTGTTGTCCGTTGCTTCCTGTGCTTGGCGCATTCACTTACCCGTATAAGCATCCAATCTCGATCTTCATATTCACATCCACACTGGAGTTTAACCATGGTCGATGACTTCGCATCGTCACTCTTTGCTGTCATGCAGAATCTCTCACTACTATCTCCAGAGTAGGTTGTAGGTTTTTCGGTCTAGAGGGCTCTCAGGATCCAAGCGAGCCATGCTAGATGAAAGCGGTTTACACAATGCGCATTCCTCTATGCTCTAACTTTATTAGCAGAGTCACATGAGCTATTATCAACACAGGACTGAAGGAAAATGAAGGTTCTGTTTGTGTGCACAGGCAACATTGACCGCAGCAGAACAGCTCAGGAACTGTTCAACGGGGTCAAAGGGATAGAGGCGAAGTCTGCCGGCACAAGTGCTCAAGCCCCAGTGCGATTGTCCCTCCAGCTGATTAGATGGGCTGACAGAATCTTCTGCATGGAAGATCAGCATCAAGCAGCTGTCCTGGAACTGGATCCTGAAGCCAAGCCTAAGGTTCAGGTGTTGAACATTCCTGACCGCTACACATATGCCGAGTCTAGCCTGAAGAAGCTGCTAAGGAAGAAAATCAGCCTTCTCCTGGCGAAGGACTAGATCTCTGAAATAGACTCGAAAAAAAGGGAAGATGTTGGTGGCTACTACCTGCGTTTCTTGGTCATGAGGTTTTCAAAGGCTTCCTCATGCTCGATCTCTTCGGACAGTATGTGCTCAATTAAGTGGAAGGTTCTGATGTCCTTCTCATAACATGGTGATATCTTCTTGATCAGCTTGTTGTAGACATCGATGGCACATCCTTCAGCGTTCGCTACAGCTTCCAGTACACCGTCAAGATCTCTCTCATTCTTAGGGAAGACTACTTTCTTGCAGCTAGCGATTTTCTGAAGGTTCCCAAATTCTCTCTCAGGCTCTCCTCCCAGTTCGAAAATCCTGTCGGCTAGTTCTCCCAGGTGCTCAAGTTCATCCTTGGCGATCTCATCGAGTTTGGACGCGACATTTGGATAGTTGAGTCCTTCAACGAAATCTGCAGCCCATGTATAATGGAAATACGCTATCCACTCGTCTGCGTAGGCTGAATTCAACTGCTTCAAGAGCTGCGGAACGCCTGCACCAGCTATTTCCTTGCCTTTCTTTCCCAAAATCTGCACCAGCATCGTAATTCCAGCAAATCTGAATAAAAACCTTGCGCGTCATCAGGATCAAGTAGATTTCCCAGCGTCTGGACCATTGTCAACGCAATCCGAGATCCATTTTGTGGGCAGACGACTTAAATCGGGAAGGCTCAACTCTAGGTTAAGTAAATTGGGCGTGATTGTATGCGGATCCTGTTTGTGGAGCCTCCAAAGGACATTTGGTTTGTGATGGGCGAGTACTTGCCTCCTCCTTTTGGGATACTTCAACTCGCTGCCTACGTCGAAAGAGAGGTGAAGGACGTAGAGATCAGGGTTCTCGACTGCAACGCCCAACAAATGGATTGGCCGAAGCTGGAGTCAGAGATGACCACTTATCAGCCTGACATCGTGGCTTCGAGCGGGCTAGCAACCTGCAACGCGTACTTGGCTGTGAGAACCCTTGAAACCGCGAAGCGAGTGAACCCTAAGGTTCTCACTGTGGCAGGTGGCCAGCACTTCACCGGAACTGCCCATGAAAGTCTGCTAGCATTCCCAGAGATTGATGTCATCGTCCGAGGAGAAGGGGAGCAGACCCTAACTGAACTAGTCGAAAAAACCAGAACGAACTCCCCCTTTCAAGAGATAAAGGGAATTTCTTTCCAACACAAAGGAAACATCACACACAATCCACCTCGACCTTTTATCGAAAGCCTGGATGATCTGCCCTTTCCAGGATACCATTTTGTCAAAGACTTGATGCCCAAGTATCATTTCAGTGCCATGGCTGGCCTGAAAACACCTTACGCACTAATTGAAGGGTCACGAGGATGCCCTCACCGCTGCACCTACTGCTCTCAATGGAGCCACTGGCAAGGTACATGGAGACAGAAGACTCCCAAACGAATCGCGGATGAAATGGAATTCTGCTACAACACCTATGGAAGCCGATTCATCTGGTTGACAGACGACAACTTCGGACTTGGAAACCGAGCTCGCAAACTTGCAGGTGAAATCAACGACAAAGGGCTTCCAGAAAACCTAATGTGGTTTACTCAAGCACGATGTGATGACGTTGTCAAACACAAGGCTGTCCTACCCGAACTCAGAAGGGCGGGGCTTAAATGGGTCCTCCTAGGGGTAGAAAGCTCACACCCATCAACCCTTGAGACATTCAAGAAAAACCTGACTCCTGAGGATGCGAAAAAGGCAGTCAAGCTGCTCCAAGAGAATGACATATTCGCCCAAGCCATGTTCATAATCGGAGAACGGAAAGACACAGCCGAATCGCTCGAAGAGCTAAGGCAATTCGCCAATGACCTTGATCCAGATTTCACCATCTTCGCCATCCTGACACCCTTTCCGGGAACAGATCTCTTTGAAAGTGCCAGGCAGAACGGTTGGATAGAAGATGACAACTGGGCAAACTACGACATGGTGCATGCAATAATGCCCACTGAAACCTTAACAAGGAAGGAGGTTCAAGAGGAACTGTTCAACTGTTATCGCAGCTTCTACGGCTCCTGGAAACGACGGCTGCAAGGGATATTCTCAAGAAACAAACTGAAGAGAAGAGTATACTGGTACATGCTTCAACGAGGGATTGTTGGTGAGCTGAGGAACCTATTTCAATCAATGTAGAAACCACCACATCTTCCGTACTTGCAATATCAAAAGCTAGCAGACAGACAAGTTCCCAAGTCATCTTTAGCTGTACTACTATGCCAATGTAGATTGCGATTCTGCAATCTGCTAGAGGATGCCAAGCTTTATTGCAACATCAACAGCCTTATCGTCTGGGTGCAGCTTGACGAAAGCTTTCTTCTGACCTTGAGGTGTAATCAAAACGTTGACCTTCTCCACTCCAACGTCATATAGCTCTTCAACTGCTTGTCTAATCTTCGGTTTCGTAGCCTTCAGACTGACCATAAAAACCAACTTGTTCTCGGTTTCCAATAGGCGACTGGCAACTTCAGTCATAACCGGATAGAGTATGATGTCATAAGGCTCCAAGCTAATCAACCTCCGCAAACTTCTGGTTCAACTGCTCCAGAGCTGAGCTGGACCAAACCGTGAGTCTCCCAGCATGGGTTCCCGGAGCCAGCTTCTCAACATTCAGTTTGTCAACCAATGCAACTTCCACACCCGGCAGATTTCTCGCAGCTCGAACAACTGGGCTCTTCTGAGACACAACTATTAGTGGTCCTACAGCTTGCTTGTATCTTCGTCCACGTCCCTTTCCCTTTCCAGCTCGAACTCTTCTGCTCTCCTTGGCCCGAAAAACATCTGCCCAAACTCCCAGCTGCAGAAGAGTTCCTTCAACACTCTTCGTCTTCTCCAATCCTTCTATCTCATCAGTCACGACTAGGGGAAAATCTGGGACGTCATCAACCAAGTGTCCCCGGCTAGCCACAACTTCTTTCTGGCCTGTTGCCGCAATCGCGGAACGCAAAGCCAGGGTCATTTCTTTGCGAGGAAGCCTCTTCCTGATGATCTTCTCTGATCGAGGTGGGTGAGCCTGATGACCTCCAACTATGCTCACTCCAAAGGCAGCGCGATTACCGCTCTTGAGTCGTGGAACCCTGGAAATTCCTAAGCCAACTCCTCGAGATTCTGCGGTAGTTCTCTTACCTGCCATTGGATCCCTCCCCTGAGGTTGAAAGCGATGAGACTGAATCGTCACCACGGCTCGCTTGATAACGACTGGACGCAATGGAGTCCTAAAGACCTCTGGAAGCTTGACTTTGTCGACAGGTTTCCCCTGCAGATCGAAGACCTTGGATGTTACTTTGCCCATAGACTACAACAACCTTCTGCTACATCCTCTGCTGAGACTCCAACGAAACCTCAATGATCTTCGGAGGTTCAACAGGGATCTCTCTAGGAGGACGTGCAGGATATCGAAGTCGAATCAACCTCTTCTTCGGTCCTGGTACACTCCCACTCAGCAACAGGTAGGATCCCTTGACTTCTCCATACCTCAGGAAACCACCTTTCGGTGTGATTTCGCCACCCTCAGCGCCGATTCTCAGGATCCGCTTATTGTATTCTGTTCGTTGATGATACCCCATCTGTCCAGCCCTAGGAACAGTGTACAAGACTCGAGGGGGCTTCCAAGGTCCAATGCAAGCGACACCTCTCTTGGTTTTTCTTGATTTTCGAGGTAGGATCCTGACACCCCACCGTTTGACTGGTCCTTGAAAACCCTTCCCCTTGGAAACCGCAACAGCATCCACAAATTGGCCTTCCCTGAAAACTTCCCTTACGGAAACAGTCTTTCCTAGCAGTCCCTTGGCATACTCGAACAATTCTTTGATGGTTGCACCATCAATCTTTATTTCCATCAGTTCAGGCTTCTTTTTCGGGACACTGGTGAATCGTGGCTGAGTAAGGGTCAAGAGTCGTAACTCAACGACATCGTCCAAATTCCCTTCGACCTTCTTCATCCCTTTCTCAGGATCAAAGCTGTCAGGTAGTGTTAAAAGCCGCTCTAAATCTCTTGGAGGATCTTTCATCCAAGCTTCAGTCAGGGTCTTGAGACCATAGTCCGTTCCGATGTAGGCTCGAATTCCACAGACCAGAATTGGTGGAACTTCAATAACTGTGACAGCTCGATCTACCTCCTTCCCAAAGTTGGGAGATCGCGGATGATCATCCACTACAAACAGATGAGTCATCCCTGCCTTGTAACCCATAAACCCTAGGAGCTTAGTTCCCTCCGTCGCCCGAGGCCAGTAGCGAATTCTACCTGTTTCCTGAGCAGCACGACCCCTAGGAAGATATGCTAAGGACCCACGCTTTGGAGCACTCTTTTTTCTATGCCCCATGACTTTTCACTTGCCTTTGAGTCAATGCAGACCTACGGTAATAAACTTATTGTTGAGAGAGAAGACCTTCGTGGAGCTTAGGTCACTATGCGCACGATTGCGTAGCCAGCCAACCAACCTAGAATCACGATGAGTGTCGCAGGGAAATACCTCGCAAACGCGAAGTTGAGCAAGGCGATCTCAAATAGGAAGAAGGCGACTCCAGTGGTTATCGCTGATATAATCCCTGCTCTCTTGCCACATTTCACAGTGAGCTGTATTGCCAACAATCCTGTAAGAAAGATGTCTCCCAGTCCTAAACCTATGAGGCTGGGTGGAAAACCTGAGCCTGGAAGGGTTGGGAGAACGATGAGAACAGGCAATCGGAGATTGATGAATTTGTCGGCGGCTTGTCCCATGAATCCAGTTCCGAAAACCTGGATAAAGTCCATGATAGTGATCAAACCAGCAAAGACAAGCACGGTTGTCCATGAAAACAAGCCGCCCAGATATATTGAGATGACAATGGAAAAAACAACTGCAAATATATCAAGGAATAGGATGCTCCAAGAAAAAGCGTAGAGTAGTAAGAAAGCAGCAGGAGGCAACAAAGCCAGATACCACTTTTCTGAGGCAATATACGTGAACAAGAAAAGAATGAATGAATAAGCTACCATGAAGAGAATCTGAATCGCCAGCCCTGGAACAAACACAATAATCGTCACCATGATTCCCATTCCAAGGACCAAGAAAACAGCGTCGCGAATCTGGAATTCCTTTTCTTCAAACAGCGACTTCATCTTGTGCTCAAACTTCTCGTAGAGCAAAACTGTAGCTATTGCTATCATGCTTACAACTGTTGGAAGCACCACGTCAAACAGCATGCGAGAGAATATCAGTCAAGCAACATTTTAACCTTTAGCAGCAAGCACTCTCAGAATGCCCAAGGTTACTGACACAGCTTCTTCAGTGCGAACGGTTTGAACCTCTTGGTATGGTATAGTGTTCACTACAAAATCTGCAATCTTATCTAAGTTCAGATGCTCGCGCCTGGCTATGTCGTATAATCCTCTGGCTGGAGCGCCGAAAGCAACAAGGATTCTCATGGAGGTTTTCCAGCGAGGCACCAGACGATCTGATACATCTTGGATGGGTCTCCCGTATTTTGATGTGGCAATCACGAGATCAAAGCTGCCGTTTCTTAGGAGTGACCCGAGGGTTGACTCTATCTGACTGACGCGATATCCCCAATATTTCCCCACGGCATCTCGCGTTGCGGTTTCCACCTCCAACACTTCCTTCACTTGCTTGATTCTCACAGTGACACGAGAGTTGGCAGGCAGTCTCCGGTTCCTGGCGAGAGCATATTCTTCAACCCCAATATCCACTAGAGCTCCATCATGGCTGGATGATGTTACGACACCCTCGCGGTACTCGCCAACAGTCAGATCTTTGATGCGACTCGGCAAAGGATGATGGGCTGTGCGAAGTGGAGGAAGCACGCCAACATACTTGAGATCGGGTTTTATCTTGAATAGCTGCTTCCGCAGATATTGTGGGGTCTCCATATAGGAGAGAATGGAGGCTATGAGACTGAGGTCTCGCGTTTGTCTCTGCTTCGGAATGTCTGCAAAGAGTACGATTTCGTCTACGCCGAATATTGCTGCGCTTCTTCCCACCATACCAATCCTCAAGGTTTTCTCTCGTAAGTGGGGAATATCCGTGACCAGAGAGGCAGGAAGTGCAATTGAAAGCTGTTGTCTAGCGAGCAATCTCCCTATACTCTCCAATTGTGAACAAGATTATCTAGTCTCCAGTTCCGTCGAATCCTTAAGTGACCTCTGCTTTTAAAAGCTTGGAAACCGAAATGGAAGCCTGCTGATGATAAAGCGATGAATGCGAGTACAATCCTAGATCTACCGTCAAGAGTGAAGAGCTTGGACAAGAGCAGCATGCTGCAAGCATGTGAGAGGTTGCCTGTTTCTTGCAGGAGCGCAGTCAAGCTCGTCAAGAAGCTGTTGATGCCCGGGGAAACCAGACTCTCCAAACAACTACCGATCACTCCAACGAAACTTCGCAACATTGTGGTTGTGGGAATGGGGGGATCAGCGATCGGTGGCGAGATGCTCAAAGACTGGCTGAGAGACAAATCATCAACTCCTGTTGAAATTTCCAGAGATTATACGCTGCCCGCCTACGTGGATGAAAGGAGCCTGGTTATTGCAGTCAGCTATTCGGGAGAAACCGAGGAGACCCTGAGTTCCTTCATAGACGCTGTAGGACGACACAGCCAGGTCTTGACGATATCTGCTGGTGGCCATCTTGAAGCATTTTCAGAGAGACTGCAGATTCCTCACCTGAAGATACCTTCAGACTTCCCAGCGCCGCGTGCTGCTATCGGATACACGTTTTTCCCTTTGGTGGTCTTGATGGAGAAGCTTCAAGTCGTGCAAGACACAGAATCAGAGATTGATGAAGCTCTTTCAGTTCTCCAAGAAATAAGTAATGCAAATGACCTGAAGACACCGCTCACTCGCAACAAAGCAAAGAGACTTGCCTTTGAGATCGGTGATACAATCCCCATTGTGTGCGGACTGACCGAGACCAGCTCCATAGCTAGGCGTTTGAAGTGCCAGTTCAACGAAAATAGCAAGATCCCAGGGAAGTTTGAAACTTTTCCGGAGCTGGATCACAACGAAATCGTTGGTTGGGAAGCACCTAGAAACATCACCAACCACTTTTCGGTAATACTACTACGGGATAAGGACGAACCACGAAGGCTTCGAAGTCGAATTGAGATGACAAAGGAGATCGCCATGCAGAGATTCTCTAAAGTTTTAGAGATCCATGCATCAGGACAAAAGAGGCTGGCAAAAATGCTGTCAACCATGTATGTGGGGGATTTCGCGAGCATATACCTAGCATTGTTGAAAGAAGTCGATCCCACACCAACAAAGAACATCACATATCTGAAACAGAAACTAAAGAGACGGCGTGACCAGATCGGCGAATTCGAAGAGGAAATCCAGAGGCTCGTTGACACCAATTCATCAACGACCCAGAAACGCTGATTCATCAGAATCCCCCGGTGCACACATGTTTTTATGGTGAATAGAAGCATAAAAACGGTGAAAGCAAACGTCAAGAGGGAGTCAAAGTCAATTGGACAAGTCCGACAAGTACGAAATCATTCGGGAAATTGCGAGAAGAAGAGGATTTTTCTGGCCATCATATGAAATCTATGGCGGCGTCAGCGGCTTTATGACTTATGGACCGCTCGGTTCACTTCTGAAACGTCGAATTGAGACAAAATTCAGAAAGTTCTTCATCGAACCCTTCAACATCCTGGAAATAGAATCTTCTATCATCACACCCGGAAGAGTCTTTGACGCATCAGGCCACGTAAAGGCCTTTCAAGAACCTATGACGGAGTGCAGCAAGTGTGGCCGGAAATTTCGAGCTGACCATCTACTCCAAGAGCAGGCTGGGATGAGCGACACCCAAACCGAGAAACTGAAGCTTGATGAAATAGCCAGTGAAGTAGAAGGACATGGCGTGAAATGCCCAGAATGTCATGGAGACCTTCTCCAACCCAAGTATTTCATGACAATGTTTTCCACCACGATTGGACCATATTCCGAAGCCATTGGCTATGGGAGACCAGAAGCAGCTCAAAGTATTTTTGTCGAGTTCAGGCGCCTCTATGAATCTGCGCGAGAAAGACTGCCATTTGGCGTCGTTCAAATCGGTCACGCCTTGAGAAACGAAATCTCACCTAGGCAAGGACCAATAAGACTGCGAGAGTTTACAATAGCTGACATTGAATTCTTTTTCGATCCAAAGGAGCCTCAATGCCCATTGCTCAATGAGGTGGAGGATGAAAATCTTCGACTAGTTACAGCTTCTAGAAAACGAGATGGGAACTGCGACCCAATAGAAACAGATGTGAGAAAAGCCCTCCGAGAGCGCTCCATCAAGACGGAGTGGCAAGCCTTTTTCATGGTCCTAGCAAAACGGTTCCTCAGCGATCTTGGGGTTCCAGATGACAAACAACGGTTTATAGAGAAAATGGACTGGGAAAGGGCTCACTATTCGACACAAGGATACGATCAGGAAATCTTTCTTGATCGCTGGGGTTGGACGGAGGTTTCGGGCCACAACTGTCGGACAGACTACGACTTACAGCAACACATGCTGAACAGCGGTGTTGACATGCACGTCTTCAAAGAATACGAGCAACCTATCACCACAGAGAAGCTTATTGTCGAACCTATCCAAGCGGAGATAGGCCCAACTTTCAGAAACGATTCGCCCAAGGTAGTGGAAGCTCTTATGAAAGCCCCTGCGAGCGATGTGGAAAAATCTCTGAAAGAAAAGGGATACTACATGGCTGGGTCCTTCAGAATTCAAGCTAAACATGTGAATGTCACTCAGAAAAAGACTGAAGAAAAGGGAAGAAGGTTCATACCACACGTCGTGGAACCAAGTTTCGGAGTCGACAGACTTGTATACATCGCACTAGAGTTTGCCTATGACCAATGTGAGGAGAGGAATATTCTCCGGTTTCCTAGAGAACTTGCGCCTATACAAGCCGCAGTTTTTCCACTAGTCACCAAAGACGGCTTGCCCGAAAGGGCACGTGACCTGCACAAAGTGATAATGGAGTCAGGTTTTCTCGTGGAATATGACGAAGCTGGCTCTATTGGAAGACGCTATGCTCGTGCTGACGAAGCGGGAATACCGATGTGTATAACAGTTGACTACCAAACTCTGGAGGATGAAACTGCAACGTTGCGAGATCGTGACTCATGGATGCAAACCAGGAAAAGGGTTCAAGAGTTACCCGAATACTTCAATTCCTACTTTGCCTACAAGAGAAACTTCTGAGCCTGCATGAAAACGCGTATCTTCACTGACCTTTCGTTAGCTTTTTTAATGAAATCGTCTATCTTATTTTGACGCTGAAAAAGGTTTTGCTGGGGCGAGTGATTGGTTCTTCCCGTGGAAACAGAGGAACGTGTCAAGCGAAGGGCTCTCAATGTTTGCCAGGATCACCTACGTAAAGTACTGGCCATTGCTCGCAAAGTCCCTCAAATGGTCGATAGCTTCGTTGTCGGCGACATCACAACAGCACGTCAGGTCTTCACTGAGATAAGAAAAGCTGAAGAAGAGGTCGATGCAGCACGGCGATTAGTCTCCCGAGAACTCGCTCAAATCGGAGCAATACTGATCAACCGAGAAGATTTCCTACGCTTCACGAATCTAGCCAGCGAAATCTCGGATTTCTGCGAAGGGATTGCTTTCTGGGTGTTTTCAATAATGGATCAAGGGTGGAAGGTGCCATCCGACATAAAAGATGACCTGGCGAAACTTGCAGAAGCTGTTTTGGAAGCAATAATAAAGCTCAGAGAAACCACCTTGACGCTTTCCTATGGCTCATCAAAGACTCTGGAGAAGGCGAAAGAAGTAGAGCTGGCAGAGCAGATCGTGGATGAACAATACAGAGAACTAGAAGTCAGAATCGTCAAGAGCAAAGTTGAGATTCCCGCATTGCTTCTTCTCAGAGAGATAACTAGACTCCTCGAACAATCCGCAGACAAAGCTGAGGACGCTTCAGACGCAGCACGAATACTCTCTTTTGCGATGTAGCCTCCTCTCCTGAGGAAGGAGCTGCAATATTGAACTCATGAAAGAAGATAGTAGAGAATGATCAGAAAGCGTGATGTGCAGTAGATTACACAATTCAGCAAATGATCCAATCAGCCTCCTTATATATTCATGACATACACCAATTCGTAGAGGTGAAATCTCGGTGACTAAGCCGATTCCTGTGGAGTTTATTGAGAACTTTCTTGTTGTTTGGGATCTAGAATCCAGTTCCAAGCTATTCAAAATGGGGTATTACGGTAAACCCCTCGGAATACCTAAGCCAAAGATCGCTGTGTTCAATACTCCGCTAGTCTTGGACCTCATGGAAGGTCTCTATTTAACTGAAAACAAGATCATAAAGGTGGAAGAAAAGTCCAAGAAGCAGTTGGGGATTACAGAGCTTAGAAAACGAGCTCGCAAGCTTTATGATAACTTTGACCAGAAATACGTGGTGTACCGTGATCTGAGAAACCATGGCTTCATTGTGAGTCCCGGTATCAAGTATGGATGTGACTTTGCTGTGTACAGACACGGTCCCGGACTCGAGCATGCACCGTATATGGTTTCTGTAAAGAAAGGCAGTGAAGATGTGACTGCAACTGACATCGTCAAGGCAGGGAGGCTGGCAACAACTGTGAGAAAGAGATTCATTGTTGCAGTTCCTGAGCTTAAATCACGGAATGTTGAGTATCTTATCTTCAAGTGGTTTAAGGCCTAGGCAGTCTCATAGGGCATCGAATGTGAGAAACCCTTAATAGAACGCAAATGACAGTTTGACTTTGAATGGTGTGATGAATAGAAATGCCAACTCACGGCTCTCTTTCAAAAGCGGGTAAAGTGCGGAGTCAAACTCCAAAAATCCAGCCCACTCCGAAGAAGAGTGCAAATCCCCTAAGACGATCGAGACGAAACTACGAGAAACGTATGATTCTACAACGAAAAGCTGGCCAAAACTGGGGCTCTAGACGGTAGAGTGGTAGGAAACTAAAGTCTTTTAGATAGAGACGTCGCTAGTTTTTTCTATGCACCTGCAAATGGCTGATCTTGTTCTAGTG
>JABAOC010005113.1_pt1 | contig 17270 bp, 19 predicted proteins | sample 7062161 | NCBI WGS metagenome assembly JABAOC01 (sample SAMN14538625, study PRJNA623070) | marine sediment metagenome | biome: marine biome [ENVO:00000428]; feature: marine pelagic biome [ENVO:01000023]; material: deep marine sediment [ENVO:00002113] | place: India: Gulf of Khambhat ... | reverse complement strand
ATTTAATCTAAAAGGCGACCAACAACGCTATGTCCAAACAAATGCGATTACGAAAAAAAGCACCAGATTTCGTGTCTCCAAGTCATCTGTCTTCCAGTTCTCCCCTGTGTGCATGTAACAAACGAATCGGTGTTCATTTTTAATAATTTTGTATAAATGATAATATAACGCACTCTTGATCATCTTAGGTTTATCGAAAAGTGTTGATACCTAAACAATGCGCTCAAAGGAGTACATGATTCTCATTCTCTTTCCAAATACCTTAGCTCATTCACAAGGATTATTTAACTACAATCCCTTTGTTATATCGCAGGAAATTCAATATCCTTGTCACATGGAACTTTTATTTCTTTTTAATTGTGTTTCTCTCTCAAAGTCAGATAGCCATTTTTGAGCAGTTTTTACTCTGGAAGGTTCTTTTTTGACTAGGCAATGTGAAACCCAGGGAGAGCCATCTCTGGAGTGAAAACGGAGGTCGTAGATGCATGAGTTACACGAGATGCAATCTGTTCCTGTACCCCCGAATCCTTCTCTCCAACGGTTCGGTAGCTCAGGTTCACAGATTAGAGGACGACACATTGACACAAAATCGACTTTATTTTTCTGAATAATGCCTTCGATTTGTTCTATATCCCGGTTACCTCCTGATAGAATTAACGGTATTTTTAAATCCAAAGCTTCAGCGTATTTTAGGAAGTAACTCTGTTTTTCGGGCGAGTGTATACCTGTGTGAGATTCAGGGGCTGGTACTGGACGAAAACCAAGCTCAGCCTCTGATCTCACTAGACAATCCCACATACCTCCACTAATTTCGATGGCATCTACACCACAGTTTTCGATTTCTTTCGCTATAAAAGGGAAGTTATGTTCATCGATCCCTCCATCGATATAATCGGTGCAATTCATTTTGATAAGAATAGGATAATCTCCTACTTGGATTCGGGCGCCGGACACGATTTCCTTGATGATTCTAGCTCTATTTTCATAGGACCCACCATACTCGTCTTTCCGTCTATTTGAGTAAGGGGAAAGGAATCTACTCATCATCCCTCCATGAGCTGCATGTATCTGGACACCGTCGAATCCTTCGTTTTTTAAACCGACGATGGTGTTTATCACACATTGTATAATGATTTTAATTTGATGCTTTGAGAGCTGTACACTCATTCTTCCTGTTAATGGAGACTGAATCGCTGATGGAGCGAAACCCCTGACATGAGCTGAAATTTGCGAGATCAATTTGCAATCAGGGGCAATGGTTTTTACCGCATTCACTAGCTTACTCAATCCTTGAACCCTGACTTGCTCATAGGAATCACCAATTGAGAGCAGTTCGGATTTATTCAACCAGCCGTCAGGAATGGCTTGAGAATCGCCTGTGATGATCAAGCCAATGCCGCCTTTAGCCAAATCTGAATATAAATTTATTACAGGTTCTGATACGTAGCCCAACTCAATGAGGGATGTGTCTTCAGTGGCCGATCGAACTAGCCGGTTTGAGACTGTAAGTCTCCCAATCTTTGCTTCAGAAAATATCTTGTAGTAATTTCGACGCGCATTCTTTAATCTCATTTTTTAACCTCATTAGACATAACTATTGGGACGGCCTATGTGCGATGCACGTTTGTATCCGCCATATGCCTCTTTTAAATATCCCTGATATTCGCCCAGTCTTGAGACAAGTCCATTCACGTTCTCAACCCCGACCCTAAGTGTAATTGACTTTAAAATGTGATAAAACTATGAAGGTTTTGAAACCTTAATTTTAAGCAAGGCGGTTCTTGTCTATTCCCCCATAGCATATTTATATATTTAGGTATACTACCAATATACGACCAATAACAACGTGGTTGGGGTGAGCACAGCACCCACCGCAAAGTCAAAGACCCAGAACTGAACCCATTTATCTACCGATAACCCCATCTAAACCCAATGTCCCGCGACATTGTCAAGTACTACAGAGACCGCGCCAAGGAATACGAACAAGTATACCAGTGGAGAGACCCCCACCGCCAACAAGAACAAGACCGCCTCAGCCAAGAGATACAAGAAGCCCTCAAAGGACGCGACGTCCTGGACATCGGCTGCGGCACAGGCTACTGGACCCAAAAAACAGGCATGACCGCCCACAGGATCACCGGCATCGACATAAACGAAACCGTCCTGGAGATAGCCAGAACCAAATCCTACGGCTGCCCCACGGAGTTCAGAACCATGGACGCCTATTCCATGGAGTTCCCGCCCGACACGTTCACAGGCGCCCTGGCGACTTTCTGGCTCAGCCACGTCCGCATGGAGGACATAGACGGCTGGATAGAGCACATGCACGGCGTGCTGGCCCCCGGGGCCCGGGTGTTTATAGCCGATAACACGTATATCCCGGGCATCGGCGGCAGACTCGTAAACAAGGAGGGCGACCCCAACACCTACAAGCTCAGGACCCTCAACGACGGCAGCCAGCACCTCATCGTCAAGAACTACTTCACAGCAGACGAGCTCCTGGAGCTGTTCAGCCGCCACACCGAAGGCGTCACATCAGACAACGTCTTCTATGGCAGATGCTTCTGGTGGATAAGCTACGAGCTGAAGAAATAGGCGAGCCCTAGATGGGCTCGAACTCCGATTTGGGGGCTCCGCAGAGGGGGCACTCCCAGCCGTCCGGCAGGTCCCCGAACGTGGTGCCCGCCGGGTAACCGTTATCCGGGTCGCCCACATCCGGGTCGTAGACGTAGCCGCAGACCTGGCACTGGTATTTCTGAGACATGGAGAAGCCAACGTCACCGGGTTATATAAAGCCGCGGCCGCTGGACGGCATCCAAAACGATAATACGAGCCGCGGAGCCAGTACCTTTGATGCTGTCGGAGAGGGAGGCCGCCAAGTACCCGTTCCTCAAGGCGGGGCTGGAGCTAGTGGACGGGCTCGGCCTACAGCTGGACGACCTCGCCGACCCAAACTACGGCAAGGCCCTTGACAGGGCGGCGGAGCGGGTGAAGGAGGCCATAGTGCAGGGAGCCGTCTCAGCCAAGCTGGCTGACCCCCTCACGGAGATACTGAGCTTCCCCGCGGCCGTCATGTACGTCACCCTCATAGGGGAACAGTTTCTGAGCCGCCGCTTCGCCCTGGCTGAGGCCGTCCGAGCGTACAGCCTCCTCCAGGAGGAGTACGAGGAGAAGATCACCCAGATAGCGGTGGACGAGTTCGGCTGGGGCATCAGACGCGACCCCGAGAACATCGACGGCGTAACCCACACACTCAAGCTGGCCTACCCCGACTACCTGCGGGCCGCCTCCTCTTTCCACGAGCCAAAGTGGAAGCTGGTGAACAGGAAGATGGAGAACGGCCTCGTCTCCGTGACGGGCGTCGAGGCGGCCAGGCTCCTACAGGTGGAGGTGGAGCGGTGGGTGCGGGAACGGGCGTCCACGCCGTCCAGCTTCACCCTCCCGGAGCCGCTTCAATCGAGGCTCGACGACGTGAAGAAGGTCTTCGAGGAGAACCGGGCTAGGCTGAGCGGCAGCCAGCTCCCCGACGAGGTCGTCGACGAGGCTTTCCCACCCTGCATGAGGTACTGCCTCGAGGGCCTACTCGCGGGGAGGCGGGCCAGCCACATGGAGAGGTTCGGCCTCACCTCGTTCCTCGTGAACGTAGGCATGCCCATCGAGGAGATGGTGCAATTGTACACCAGCGTCACCGACTTCGACGAGAGCCTCACCCGCTACCAAATAGAGCACATAGCCGGCCTCAAGGGCCACCGCACAAAGTACACGCCGCCCACGTGCAACACCCTCAGGACCCACGGCATCTGCCGCAACATGGACCGCATATGCGAGACCGTGAGCCACCCCCTCGGATACTACCGGAGGAAGGCCCGCCGCCTTGAACGGCAGAGAGAGCAGCGAGAAGCTGAACCCTCAAATACAGCCGCCCAACAATAACAGAGACCGGCATGCAGGAACCCACCAGGGAGAAGAAGCGGGCGCTCAAGAGCATGGGTCTCCACTACTGCAAGAACTACGACAACATCGTGCGCTTCAACCCGCCTTTCTGCGGGAAATGCCGCCATCGCACCTACCCCGCGAGGTAACCTGTTTTAAAACCCCCGAAGACTATTCAATAGCCATGGAAGAGGACTGGGGGAGCCCCGGTTTCGTCGAGGAACAGTTCAATCGGTGGTACGCCCAGAACAGCGACGCCATACCAGCCCCCATAGACATAGCGCACAGGGAGTTCGCCTTCCTCACCTTCCACGGGCGAACCATGTACCGCCACATACAGTTCACCACCCTCGACGAGCTTCGACGATACCTCAGAGCCAACGCCCCCTCCCACAGCTACCACAGCAGCGGCTACTACGACGACCCCACAGCCGACATGGCCCGGAAAGGGTGGAGGGGCGCGGACCTGGTCTTCGACATAGACGCCGACCACTTCGACCTACCCTGCCAGAGAGAGCATGACAGGTGGCGATGCAGAAACTGCGACACCCAGGGCACAGACCACCCCCCAGAGATATGCGAGTGCGGCAAGGCCCAGTTCGAGACCGAGACCTGGCTCTGCGAGCGCTGCCTCCAGGCAGCCAAACACGAGACACAGAAGCTCCTCGACATACTCATACAGGACTTCGGCGTAGCCACCGAAGAGCTGACCACCAACTTCAGCGGCAACAGGGGCTACCACGTCCACGTCCACAGCGACGGCATGATCCCGCTCGACCAGCAGGCCCGCCGCGAGATAGTGGACTACATAATGGCTACCGGCCTCGAGGCCGAACACCAGGGCTTCAGCCAGAGAAAAAGGGGGGCGCAACCCACCCTCGCCGAGGGGGGCTGGAGGGGAAGAACAGCCCGAGCACTTTACGACTACATACAGGAGGTCGAGCCCGAGGAGGTGAGGTCCATGAGGCTCAGCCGTAGAGCCGCGAAGAGCATCACAGAGGACAGGGAGCGGGTGCTAGCCACCCTCATGAAGAAGCACCCCAGCAACGTCACCAGCCTCATAGAACCCAAGAGCCTTAAGACCGTGCTATCGAGGGCCATCAAGCTCCAGGCATCAGAGATCGACACTGTCGTCACCACAGACATCCACCGCCTCATCAGGGTGCCTAAGACGCTCCACGGCAAAACCGGCTGGCAGGTCCAGACCATACCGTACGGCAGCCTCCCAGACTACGACCCCCTGACGAGGGCGGCCGTGATAACGGGCGATCCGGTGCCGCTTGAGTTCAGGTGGGCCCCCAAAATAAAGATAAACGACGTGGAGTATGGACCATACGAAGACGAGCAGGCGGAGCTCCCCCTAGGCGCCGCGCTCTTCTACCTCTGCAAGAAAGGAGCCAGGCTTAGACGATGAGCGACAGGTACGGAAGACTCCAAGAGGCGTGGAAAAGGGAGATAGAGAAGCCTGAGCTTCAGAATATACCCGACGAGTTTCTGCACGAGATGCGCCGCTACTCCGATGAGCTGAACAAGACCGCCACCGACCCCGGGACGCTCACCGGCTCCATAACCGAGAAGGAGAAGCGGTTCGTGGGCAGGATGCTTAGGGAGCTCACCGAGACAAGGCTCCGGAAGATAGTGACCAAGGAGCTCGGAGGCGAGCCCATCGACGCCCAGGCCATGACACCCGAGGAGCAGAGGCTCCACTCAAACGTGAGGCAGCTCTTACAGGGCTACCGGCAAGGGGCAGAGATCCCCGAGCCCGAGGCGCCAGTCGTCCAGGTTACCCGACCGGCATCGACGCCGAGGCCGAGCATAGCAGCTCCACGCGAGGCGGCTGAAGACGGCCTTGTGGTAATCAGGTTCCTGAAGCCATTGCCGGCGATCATGGGCGTAGACATGAAGGCGTACGGCCCCTTCGACCCAGAGGACGTTGCCAGCATCCCGCGTAAGAATGCGGTAAACCTAATAAGGAGAGGTATAGCTAAGCTGGTGGATATAGAGCCATGAAAGTACCGAGGAACATCAGGACCTACTGCCCCAAGTGCAAGACCCACACAGATCACGCTGTCTCCATTTACAAGGCCGGGAGAAGAGCGGGCGCCAAGAAGGGCGAGCGCAGACAGGCCGCCCGGAAGAAGGGCTACGGCGGCCAGAAGTTCCCGGAGCAGCACAACCAGGCCAAGGTCACGAAGAAGCAGACCCTTTTGCTCAGGTGCAAGGAGTGCAGCTACACGTTACAGCGTGAAGGGGTTCGGCTCAAGAAGCTGGAGGTAGTATAGCTTGGCCGAATGGGAGCACCTCATACCACGCCCCACGTCACGGTTCCTGCGAGTCCGGTGCATAAGCTGCGAGAGCGAGCAGATACTGTTCAGCCACAGCAGCACCCTCGTACGGTGCCAGACCTGCGAAGAGGTGCTCGCGGAGCCCACCGGCGGGAAAGCCAAGATCAACGCCGCCATAATATCCGTTTTAGGGTGAAATAAATGAGTCTAGGGCGACCAGAGTGGCCTGAGGTCGGGGAACTCGTCGTAGCGACGGTGCGGCGCGTGGAGAGCTACGGCGCCTACGTCAGCCTCGACGAGTACACGGACCGGGAGGGCCTCCTGCACATCTCCGAGATAAGCAGCAGGTGGGTGAGGAACATCCGTAACCACGTGCGGGCCGGCCAGAAGATCGTCCTACAGGTACTAAGGACGGACCCGGGGAAGGGGCAGGTTGACCTCAGCCTGAGAAGGGTGAGCAGGGACGAGAAACGTAAGAAGATAGAGTCATGGAAGAAGGAGCGGAAGGCGGTCACCCTGCTAACACAGGCAGCCCACCAGCTAAACACGGACACAGAGGCCCTCTTCGAGAGCGAGGGGATGAAGCTGGTTGAACACTACGACAGCCTGTACGAGGGGCTGGAGGAAGCCTCCAAGAGGGGCGTGGACGCCCTCGAAGAGGCGGGGGTAGACCCGAAGGTCGCCGAGGTTCTCAGCGGGATGGCCAAGGAAAAGATAGTCATAAGAGGCGTCACGATACAGGGCGTCTTCGAGGCGTCGACCATGTCCAGCTTCGGGTTACAGGAGATCAAGGACGTCTTCCAGAAAGCCGAGGACGTCGCCGAGGAAAACGACGCCAAGATCACCATAACGACCCTGGGGGCCCCTAAGTACAGGATACAGCTGACGGCGGAGGACTACAAGAAGGCCGAGTACGCGCTAGACACGGTGGTCAAGTTCGCCGAGGCAGCTTGGGAGGGCATCGACGGAAGCATCGCCTTCACGAGGGAGTAGCCCGTTGGTGCGGCTCCTCAGGCGGTGCAAGAGCTGCAGCCGATACACGCTGAAGGACACGTGCCCCGTGTGCGGAGGCGACGCGGAGTCGCCTCACCCAGCGAAGTTCTCGATAGACGACAAGTACCGGAAGTACCGCATCCTCATGAAGAGGATGGCCGAGAAAAACCGTGGTCGCGGCGAAACGGATCATTAAAAGCGTTTACGATGATTTCATTCTTAGAAAGGCTTTTTATCGTTCAGTTACCCATGTTTTTTCGATTACCATGGCAAAGACTTATGTTCGAATCTACGGCCCGCCGCTTCTGAAAGCCATCAAGACTCTTGAAGGCGTCGCCGTAGACATGTCGAAGGCCACAGAGGTGAAGTTCAGCCACAAGTGTGTGCCTTACCCGACGAGGATGCAGAGCGACAAGAGAGACTGGGAAAGTTACCTGAAGAACCTGCAGAACATGTACACTGACTGCTACGAGCCCCAGAAGATCATCAGCGACGCAAGCATGACTCTGGGCGATTACGACTTCGTGTTCGAGTGGGCCGAGAAGAAGCCCTCAATGAAGAAAGTCCAGGGCCTCATCGAGAAGATCGACGCAGCTCTGGGTGAACTAAAAGTCCTCTACTCGCTTAAAACCGAGTAGAACCTATTTTTAATCAAGAATCTATTGTAACGGATAAAATAAAAAAGAGATAAGATTTACTCGTTTTCGGCTTTCATTTCTTCTGTGGCTGCCTCTGCCTCGGCGAGGGCTCTCCTTTCCCGTATCTCCTCGTATACGATGAAGGCGGGCATGATAACCCATATGGCTATCATGACCCAGAAGAGGATGGTGTCGTAGTTCATTCTACTTTCCCTTCCTCCTTCTTTCCGCTGGACAGTAGGGACGCTATTCCCCTGATGCCGCTGCTTGATCCACGGGTTCTTGCCGCGGTTCTCCAGTCGACCTCCACTCGCTCTTTCACAAGCTTGGAGTAGTTGACCCCGGGAACGTAGAGTAGCTTCTCGGGGATAAGGCCGTTTGGCCGGAATATGATCACCGCTATCAACAAGACGCCAAGAAGGATCTGCTCGAAGTAAGCCACTGGGAAGAAGAAGACCTTTTGCAGGAACCACTTGTTCACGATTATGACTCGCCGCATCGCGACGACCAGCGCACATCCGAGGAAGGTTCCGGCGTTGTTACCGGGTCCTCCGAGTATCAGCATCAGCCAGGGCCAGTAGGTCCATAGTGCACGCTGATAGTTTGCTTCCACGACGTAGCTGAAGTAGAACGCCAGTAATGAACCGCTCAACGCCGTGATGCCGGATGCGAACATAAGTATGTTCCGCCTGATACCGACTACATTTTTACCGACGCTGCCCACCGTTATCTCGTTTTCGCGTATCGACCTCATCAATCTACCATAGGGACTGTTCAGCATAGTCCTGATGAAGAAGCTGACAAGGCCTATCAACAACGTGATGATAGCCATCACTATGGTCCGGTCTCCCGGGTACCACTTGAAGATATCCGGGACGAATATTCCTAGGGTTCCGCCGCTTATCCATACTACGTTCCTTCCGAAGATCTGTGAGGCATCGGCCATGGTGATCAGGACGATCATCAGGTAGGTTGCCCTTAGCCGGATGGCAGGTAAGCTGATCAGCCATCCGATGACTGCTCCTAGTATAAGGGATACAGCTAGCGTGAAGAGAAGCATTGAGATACCGAATAAAGGTTCACCGGAAAGCCAGTTGCTTACAATGTCAACGTTTCTTGGACTATTGTACACCCAATCATAGTCGGATCTCCAAGGCAGAACATCAACTCCCGCATTGCCAGCTAAGGTAAATATTAGCCGGACCGTTATGGCGCTCACCGTGAAGCCTCCAATGATAACCTGAACGGCGCATCCCATGTTGGGTATACCCGCGTTCCCATACTGGAAGTTAAGGGCCATAGCCACTATTACGAATAAACCAAAATACATGGCTATGTCTACGATTAGCCTCGAACTACCTTCAACTGCTACACCGCTTGTGAGCAATCCTACCGCTATTTCGTGTATCATGTTACTGGTTCCTCCTTAAGCAACCCTATCGATTTCAGTATCGATTGCCCTGTGTCGCTGGCGACCATCCTCTCCCATGCTCCTTGTAGACCACGAGGCTCTATCAACAGAACGGCGACAAGGAAGAACATCGGGACCAAAGGCCTGTATTCGCCCACCCAAGACCCGAATATTGCGCTTCCCCAAGTTGTCAGCATTATCTCGGATACGCCGACCATAAAACCGCCTATGACGGCTCCGTACACGTTTTCGAAGCCTCCCAACAGACTACCGGCCATGATTGGAGTAATCATCATGGCGCCGGTCGTCGGGGTGCTCATGAACCACATGGGTATCATTGATCCCGCTAGACAAGCCATTCCTCCTGTGAGGAACCAGCTGAATATCTGGATCTGGTTGGTGTTGATTCCGAGTACCGAAGCAAGCTGTGGGTCCTCTGCAGTCGCCCTCATAGCTATACCGATCCTTGTTCTCGTTAGCATGTAGTGCAGGATTAATACGCAGGCGCTTGTAAGCCCAACAGAAACTACGAATATTCCCGGGAAGCCGCCGATTTTAAAGTCAGCGTCCTTTAGAAGGAACAACTGCGCATAGGTGCTGTATCTTGCTCTCAGCCAGAAAGCATAGATGTTAGTTGCACCTGCCAGGAAGATCTGTATCGCCAGTGTTGAAATGGTTAATACGATCGCTCCTCCCCCCAATCTTTGAAGTACGCCGATCACCAGCAAGTAGATGATTATACTGATCAGGCCTCCAATTAAGAATGACAAAGGGAACCCAAGATAGGGTGAAAAACCAAGGATTTTTGAGAAAGTATAACTTACGTAGATGCCTATGCCTGCGTATGTTCCGTGTGCGAAGTTGGGTACCTTCGCCGTCAGGTATGTCAGTGTGAAACCCATGCTGAGCAGTGTGAGCTCACTAGCATAAGTCAGAGCCGCTATCCAAATCGCTGGGATTAACATGTTTAAACCCACAACGGTTCTCTCTGTATGAATTAATAATACTTTTCATAAATATACAGTACCGTTCGTGTAATCAGGTTAAAATAAGGGTTTTTTACTTAGATCAGTCATTATAAAACGGAATAATGTTATTTTATTTGATTTTATTTATATCCTGAACGGTTGCATGTAAAAACCTTATATAATGTAAATAGAGAAATTAATCTCTGCGACAGACAACAAGGTGAAACTAGACTTGGAAATGAAAGGTAACACCCTAGCTATAGTACTACTTGTCGTGGGACTGGTCGTAGGGGGAGGAGTAGGATATTTCGCCGCTCCAACCCAGACAGAGACCGAGATTGTAACCGAGACAGTTGAAGTGATGCCGCTTGACGGCGAAACCATTCAACTAGGCTACATAAGCTCAACGACGACCGGCCTAGAGACAAGCACACCGCACATAGAAGACATGATGGTGCCAGACTACAACGCGTATGCCGCAAAACTAGGCTACGACGTAGATTTCGAATACCTGATTGACGACGCAACCGGTCAAGCTGCAGTCCACCTCGAAAAGGTCCAAGGCTTCAAGAGCATAGACGTCAACATCTTCATAGGCGGCGGCTGGTCAAGCCATGCCTCAGGAGCTCTAAGCTACACTAACGACAACGACATGTTGATGTGGAGCGCATCCTCCACCAGCCCAACTCTAGCCATCCCAGACGACAACCTTCTGAGAATGTGCCCAACCGACTTGGTGCAGGCCCCAGCGATCGTAAGGATGCTTGAGAGCCACGGCATCGAGGCTGTTGTAACCATACAGAGAGGTGACTCTTGGGCAGATGGGATTTACAACATATACCAGCCTATGTTCGAGGACGGCGGAGGAGTGGAACTTGACAGGATCAGGTACGCAGCTGAGGTCCAGGAGTTCTCAAGCTATCTACAGCAAGCAGAAAACAAGCTCTCCGAAGCAGTTGACACATACGGCATGGAACACATAGCAGTAGAGGTCATCGGCTTCCAGGAAGTGGCTAACATGATCCAGCAAGCCGTAGACTATCCGACAGTCTACGGTGTCATATGGTTTGGTAGCGACGGAACAGCGCTAACATCACAAATAAGAGACGACTCTCCTGAACAAGCAGCCCATCTAAACATGTACAGCACACTAGCTGCACCAGCTGAATCACAGAAGTACCTCGATCTATACGATCGATACTGGGCGCTCGTAGGACAGCCATATGGCTACTACACAGCCTGTACTTATGANNTTACTAACGGAGACGATACTGGAATCCCAGAGCACGGATGCCATGATTAACCTAGGTATGCAGGCGACCAGCGCCTATAACAGCTACGGTGCCAGCGGTTGGAACAGGCTGAACGACGACGGAGACAGATATGCAAGCAACTACCAGATCTGGGCCTACAGGCTTGACGACGCCGGCGTAGGCGAGGACTACGTCGCCGGTTTGTACGACATGGTCACAGATAGCGTCACATGGTACACAGCCGAAATCGGCTATACACCAACACCAAGATAAGCACATAAAACAAAATCTCTTTTATTTTTTTTAATTTATAAACCATTTGTAAATATAAGATACGAATTTAGTATTCCGGCAAAAATATTTAAACAGACACCCTACGCTATAGGATAGTTGATGCCTATATGTCGGAAGTACTGAAAATAGACAATGTTCACAAGTATTTCGGCAAGTTCGCTGCTAACGACGGCGTCAGTTTCAACTTGAAAGAGGGCGGAATATATCTTCTGGTCGGCCCCAACGGGTGCGGCAAGTCGACGCTGGTGAACTGCATCTCCGGCATATACGTGCCCGAGGAGGGGCGTGTATACTATCGCGAGGCAGATATTACGAGCGAGGACATGTACAAGATCGCCAGGAGGGGGCTGGTACGCACGTTCCAGATCGCCTCCCCGTTCCTAAGCCTTACCACGCTGGAGAACATGCTCGTGGCGTTGCCGGATAACGCAGGGGAGAACATAGCTCTTTCGCTTTTCAAGCCAACGTGGGTTGACAGCGAGATCAGCGCCGTGAGAAGGGCGTCAGAGCTCCTCAGGGTTCTTGGCCTTAGACACGTCTGGAACAAGCCGGCAAACACTCTTAGCGGGGGAGAGCTTAAACTACTTGAGATTGGGCGAGCGTTGATGTCGGGAGCCGAGACCATACTGCTAGACGAGCCCGTCGGTAGCATCGACCCGGTGCTATGCCACCAGATATTCAGCCACGTGCTGAGGCTCCGCGACGAGCTGGGTATCACGTTCCTCGTCATCGAGCACAGGCTCGAGGTGGCGGCCCAGTACGCAGACCACGTATTCGCGATGGACAGAGGCAAGCTTGTCACAGAGGGCACCGCCGAGGAGGTCTTCGAGGACGAGCGTGTGATCAAAGCATACCTGGGTGAGTGAGATGGGAAGCAAGTACATTCTTGAAACCAAGGGCCTGAACGTGGGTTATGGACCCATCCACGTCATATACGACCTGGACTTCAGGGTTCCGGACGGTGAAGTGACCATAGTAGTCGGTCCCAACGGCGTGGGAAAGACCACCCTCCTGAAGTCCATCATGGGTCTCGCCACCGTATACAGCGGCGACATAAACTTCGAGGGCCAGAGGATCAACCAGATGCCGGCCTACGAGAGAACCAAGCTCGGCATAGGGTACATGCCGCAGGTGGGCAACATATTCAGCAACCTGACCGTCAGCGACAACCTTAGGATGGCGGCCTACACCATGAAGGACCCCGACATGATCAGGGACAAGATGGAGTTCGTGTTCAACCTCTTCCCGGTGCTCAGGGGCTTCATGCCGAGGGCGGCCGGCACCCTCAGCGGAGGCGAGCGTCAGATGCTCGCCGAGGGGATGGTGCTCATGAGGGNNGGACGAGCCCACAGCCGGGCTGATGCCTAAGCTGGTCACCGACGTCATGAAGCAGCTTAAAGACATGGCCGACGAGACGGGCCTACCCATCGTGCTGGTGGAGCAGCGCGCGCGGCGCGCGCTGGAGGTGGGAGACTACGCTTACATGATGCGCGGTGGCAGGCTCACGTTCGAGGGCGGCGCACAGGAGTTGCTGAACCACCCGCAGCTCGAGGAGATGTACCTTGGCGCAGTCGAGGTACGCGAGCTCAAGACCATCAGGGAGTAGCCACCTCCTATCTTTTGATCTACCCCATTCAACTGTAGATGTTATTGTTCTATATCAACGGGGGACAACCGTTTAATCGGTGGATACTCGATTGCTCCCTGATTCGTCGTGGGCTCTGACGGTTCTCAAGGCTTCCATGCGACCCTGGAGCAGAGCGAGCTGGATGTACCGTCACTCCTACACGGCTTGTTCCTGAGCTACGTGCAGGTCTCGGCCAGCATAATCCCCGTCACCCGCTTCAGGTCCTTCGTGGGTCTGATGCGTGACAGCCTCTACAAGGTGACTGGCGTGTCAACCATGGGACTCATGACGATCCATGACGTCGAGAAGACGCTGGACAAGTACTGCGCCCTGTTGGAGGACTCGTGCGTCGCTGAAAAGGCGACGGCGGTCACGGAGGGCCCGGGGGCGTTCAGGTTCAGCCTACGGGGCTGTATGTTTGGAGGGGACTGCAGGAGACTGGTGTTGGGCACGTACATCTGCCCCTTCGCCGTGTTCGCCGGGTTCCTCGCCCAGGAGAGCAGCGGAGGCAAGGTGAGCTTGGAGCCGAGCGAGAAGACGATGCTGGGGTCGAGGACGCACATCACGGTGGGTGGCCCTGGAAGATAGACGCAGAAGACCAACGTCCACGTCTGACAGATGTGCCCGATTCGGATAGCTTAGCTTAAACACGGCGACGCCCATCATATGAAGCATAATGGGTGATGCTTCGATGGATGTCTCCTCTATTCGCAGGGACTTCCCCGTCCTATGGGACTGGGCGTACCTTGATAACGCGTTCGTCGGGCTCATGCCGGCGCAGGTGAGGGACGGCTACACGGAGTACGTGGACCAGTGGTACAGGTTCGACACCACTGGGGACAGGACGATACTCCAGGAATGGCTGGCTAAGGCGAGGCGGGTGAGGGAGATGGTCGCGGCCTTCATCCACGTCTCCGCCGAGGAGATCGCGTTCGACATGTGCACCGGCTCCGGGCTCAACGTAGTCGTGAACGGAACCGAGTGGAGGAGAGGCGACAACGTCGTGTTCCCCGAGTGGGAGCACAACCCTCTGCACACCCACACGACGTCGAGGCACGGCATCGAGCCCCGCGTGTGGAGGCCGGTGGAAGGCGTGTTCGAGACAGGCGACCTGGAGAGGCTGATGGACGACAGGACTAGGTTGGTCCAGGTCAGCCAGGTGAGCTACGTCAACGGCCAGAGGCTCGACCTGAGGGAGGTAGCCGAGGTAGCCCACGGCCACGGCGCCAAGGTTCTGGTGGACGCGACCCAGGCGGTGGGCGCCTTGGACGTGGACTACAGGAGGGACGGCGTGGACTACGTGAGCTTCGCCCCCTACAAGTACCTCATGGGGCCGGCGGGGCTCAGCTTCCTCTACGTTAAGCGGGAGAACCTCGCCGAGTTGACGCCGGACAGGACCGGCTGGAAGAACCAGATGTGGGAAGGCGACAACCCCGAGGACCCGGTCGACCTGGATACCGCCGAGAAGTTCGAGTATGGTACGCTCCACTTCCAGGGGATGTACGCCATGGAGAGGTCCCTGGAGTACCTGAACCGTGTGGGCGTCGATGAGGTCGAGAAGCGGAACCTCACGCTCTCGTGCTACATCTATGATCGGCTATCCGGCCTCGGGAAGAGGCTCTTTCTGCCCGATCCCCCGGGGTCGACGATAGTGAGCTACTTCCAGGAGGACGCCGTCGAGCTGGCTGCGAGGCTCAAGGCCATGAAGATCAAGGTCACGGGTAGGTCGGCCCACGGCGAACACATACGGGTCTCGAACCACTTCTACAACACCAAGGAAGACGTCGACAGGCTCATGGATGCCGTCTAGGGCCCGCCACGCCTCAAGTAGCTGAGCCCTATCCCGCCGAGTATCACCAGGGCCCCGAGGCCGGCGGCGTAGGGTATCAGGGGCTCCGACATCTGCTTGTAGATTATCCCGGAGAGCGCCCAGACGATGACCAGGCTGTACGCGGCGTCCCCCCTCGTATAAAGGTTGACCAGCGTCAAGGCGACGGCGACGGCGATCACGAGCACCGTCCAGTACGCTGGGGCCGTGCCGTAGCTCTCCCAACCAGACGAGACTAGGAACGCCACTATGTTGGCTATGGGGGCCACGGTGATCCATCCCAGGTAGACGCTGAAAGGCAGGTGATAGTATAACCATTGATCCATTGACACCTGCGCCCTGCCTATGTCCAGCCGGAGGTAGATCAACATCAGGGCGGCTAGGAGCCCAAACATGGGCACGAGACTAAGCGCGACCTGCCTCCAGTGCCAGAGGAATATCCAGGCGAAGTTGAAGACGTTGCTTGCGATGAACAGCCAACCGATCTTCCTGAGTGTTTCGGCGTCCTCTACGCCACGCCTCAGCTGACGAACGGTGAACCCAAGGAGAAGGAGGTAGATTACGCCCCATATGCCGAAGACATAGCCAGCGGGGACGAAGTAGTTCGGGTAACTGTCTGACAGCTCGCCGGTGGTCACGTCGTTCAGCGGCAGGATATTGGCCAAGGCGTTAACCACGACAACGGCCGCGAAGCTCAAAGCGTTCCCAAACTGGAGGACCCTGACGCTCGACGCTCTCTCCATGTTTACCCGTCGGGAACGAGCCTAGATAAGGCGTTTGGGGGTTAAACATGAAATATCTGTGTAAACTTGCATGATTATTTAACAAAAACATTAAAACGGCCCCCCGTTCATGATAGCCAATGACCCCCGAGAAACTACCTGACGGCTTATGCATCCTCGATTTCGGCGGCCAGTACTGCCACCTCATCGCACGCAGGGTCCGCGAGATGAACGTGTACAGCGAGATACTGCCCAGCGACGCGACGAGAGCGGAGGTGGAGGCCCTAGGCTCGGTGATGAACTTGAGGGGCGTCATCTTCTCCGGGAGCCCCAGCAGCGTCAAGGCGGATGACGCCCTGACCCTCGACCCCGACATACTCGAGATGGGCGTCCCGGTCCTCGGGCTCTGCTACGGGCTGCAGCTCCTCGCAGACCTGTACGGCGGGGAGCTGGCGAAAGCCAGGGAGTACGGCGTGACCGAGGCCTACATAGATGACCGCGTCGGCGTGCTGGAGGGGCTTGACGCCCACGAGCGGGTGTGGATGAGCCACGGAGACACCGTCTTCGAGGCGCCTGAGGGATTCAGGGTCGCGGCGCACACCGACAGGGCGCCCGTCGCCGCCATGAGGCACGAAGAGAAGCCCATCTGGGGGCTCCAGTGGCACCCCGAGGTGGTCCACACGGAGCACGGAGGGTTGATGCTCAGGAACTATGTTTTCAGGGTCTGCGGCTGTGAACCCAACTGGAGGCCGCTGGACAGGGTGGATGAGGCGATCAAGGGCATCGAGGCTGTTGTGGGAGGCGGGAAGGCCATCATCGCCCTCAGTGGGGGCGTGGACTCCAGCGTGGCCGCGGCGCTGGCGGGCAAGGCCCTCGGCGGGAACCTGTTGGCCGTCCACGTGGACCACGGCCTCATGAGGGAGGACGAGTCCGCCGAAGTGGAGGCCGCGTTCAAGGACAGGGGCCTCGAACTGGTTGTGGTGGACGCCCGTGACAGGTTCCTCCGGAGGCTCGAAGGCGTGGTCGACCCCGAGGAGAAGCGGAGGATCATCGGCGAGGAGTTCATCAGGGTCTTCGAGGCCGAGGCCAGGCGCACTGGCGCCGAGTACCTGATCCNNGGTCTTCGAGGAAGAGGCACGGAGATTCGGGGCCGAGCACCTCATCCAGGGCACCATCTACCCCGACAGGATCGAGTCCGGGCTGACCCGGGACAGCGACACCATAAAGACCCACCACAACGTGGGCGGGCTGCCCCTCCAGATGATGTTCAAAGAGGTGATCGAGCCGCTGGGGGAGCTTTACAAGGACGAGGTCAGGG
>JABAOC010011637.1_pt4 | contig 17272 bp, 12 predicted proteins | sample 7062161 | NCBI WGS metagenome assembly JABAOC01 (sample SAMN14538625, study PRJNA623070) | marine sediment metagenome | biome: marine biome [ENVO:00000428]; feature: marine pelagic biome [ENVO:01000023]; material: deep marine sediment [ENVO:00002113] | place: India: Gulf of Khambhat ... | reverse complement strand
TGAACATTTCCGATTCTGATACAAGTGGTGTTCACGAATGCTACTCGGTACGCCAGAAACCTCCACGACAAGAAGAACATTGTTCTTCCCAATAGAGAAACCGAAGAGCGCGCGCAAAGTCTAATAAGGTGTGTGCTAATTAGATATAATTATCTAATTAACTATAACTAGAAATGTGTGTCATCGGAAGAGAACAGATGAACCAGAAGTCGAAAAATCGATCTAAACGAAAAAAGTTTACAACAGTGTCAATTCCTACACCGTTGTTTAAGAAGGTTGAAGAGCGAATAAGGGGAACAGGGTTCACCTCCGTGTCCAGCTACGTCACCTACGTATTAAGAGAAATCGTAGTGGAAGAAGAGGAAGAACCTGATGAACCCTTCTCTAGAGAGGATGAAGAAAGAGTAAGAGCAAGACTAAAAGCGCTAGGCTACATCGATTAAGAGGAAGGCGGAATTTCATGGATGACGATCTTGCAGGCCTTGAGAAAAGAAGCATCTCCCTCTTGAGAGAAGCCAAAGCCCAGTTCAAAAACCCCGCAGTCTTCTGGAGCACTGGCAAAGACTCCACAGCAACAGTTTGGCTGTGCAAAAAGGCTTTCTTCGGCAAAGTTCCTTTCCCAGTGATCCATATTGACACGAGCTACAAGTTCCCTCAAATCTACGAATTTAGAGACAAGATCGCAAAGGAGTGGGGCATCAATCTAATCGTTGCCAAAAACGAAAAAGTCCTCAAAGAGGGAATGTCTCCGAAAAAAGGGAGACTTGATTGCTGCACTATGCTGAAAACAGAAGCTCTAAAGGGTTTGCTCAGAAAAGAAAAGTTCGATGCTTTGATTCTTGCGATAAGAAGAGACGAACATGGAATCAGGGCCAAGGAAAGATATTATTCTCCGCGAGACGAAGAGTTCAAATGGAACTATTCAGATCAGCAAGCTGAGTTGTGGGACTTATACGTGAAACCTTCAGAAGACTTTTCTCACATGAGAGTTCATCCAATCCTACAGTGGACCGAAGTAGACGTTTGGCAATACGTAGAACAGGAAAACCTGCCCATAAACCCATTATACTTCGCAAAAAACGGAAAAAGATACCGAAGCCTAGGCTGTATGCCCTGCACAGTTCCCATACCTTCAGAAGCCAGCACAATCGATGAGATCGTTCAAGAACTGAAGACTTCAACTACCCCTGAAAGGGCGGGGAGAGCACAAGACAAAGAAAAGGCCTACATGATGCAAAAACTGCGAAGCCTAGGCTACATGTAAGGTAGACAGGTCATGATCATCCTCGCGCTGGACGCCTTGGTCCTCAACCTAGTCCGAAAATTCGAATGCAAAGCCTTATTGCAAAAAGAACATGGACAAACTGACATTTCAAACTTCAACTTGGCAAGAACCATAGTACTATGGGCTTCTTTCCTTACAGGCAAAAACATGGAAACAAGAATCCCGGTGAAGACTCAATGGGAATTTGAGCTATCAAGTGGCGAAACTTTCCTGAAATTCTTCAACTCTCACAAGGCAATAGATATGCCCGGATACTCTTACAAACAAGAGAACCACGCAGAAGAAAGAAAACTCCTGAAAAGCTACTTTGACGACAAAACAACCATCAAAGAACATGATGCTGCTATCTGGAAACACCACGAAGAAAACAAGAAAGAATTCCTTGGTTGCATAGGCAAGTTTGGTCTAGTCATGGGTTACTTCAATCTCGCAGATTCTATCGGCCATCTAAGCTTCGGAATCACTGAGAAAATGAAAGACGTGTACCATGAGCTTGAAAAACTAGCAAAAGAAGTCAAAAACTCAGATGATTTCATCTTAGTCATTTCTGACCATGGAATGAAAGCCATAGGAAGATACGGAGACCACACAAAGAACGGCTTTTACTCCATCAATCGCAAATTAACCCTTGATCTTCCAGAAATAACTGATTTCTACAATCTACTGAGGGTTGCCAAAGATGAGTCTTCCTAGAATTAACCTAGTAGTCGTGGGTCACAAAGACCACGGAAAGTCCACTTTGATAGGAAGATTGCTCTTTGATTCGAAAGCCATCCCGGAACAGAAACTGCAAGAAATCAAAAAGGAACTGGAGGAATCCGGGAAGAAAGAGTTTGAATTCGCTTTCCTGCTGGACAGTCTAGAAGAAGAAAGAAAAGGAGGCCTGAGCATGGACATAGTTCAAACACCCTTCAAATCCGAAAAATACTTCTACACAATTATCGACTGCCCAGGTCACAGAGAGTTCATAAAGAAAATGCTCACCGGAGCATCTCAAGCCGACGCCGCCGTGCTAGTTGTTTCCGCAAAAGAAGGAATCCAAGACCAAACCAGACAACACGCATTTCTAATCAAAACTCTCGGCATTGACCAACTGGTAGTCGCAGTCAACAAAATGGACGAAATGGCTTACAAACAGAGCAAGTATGACGAAACTTGCAAGGAAATAAGAAAAATTCTAGGTCCTTTGGGATACGAAAAGATGCAGATGATACCCGTATCTGCAATGACTGGAGACAACGTTTTCACAGCTTCAAGGAAGATGGAATGGCACAAAGGTTTAACCTTGATTGAAACTCTGGACAAGACAATCCTCCCATCTACGCTTCCAGTAAGCAAGCCTCTAAGAGGTTTCGTCCAGGATATTTATCAGCGCGAAAGCGAGGAGACCATTATCTGCAAGGTAGAGACAGGAACTCTAGAAACTGGCAAGGTAATTAGGTTCAACCCTTCCGGAAAGGAGGGATTGCTCAAAGCAATAGAGGCCTTTGGCACCATGGCAAAGAAGGCGGAGCCCGGCGACTCCGTCGGCCTCTGTGTTGATGGAATCACCGGCATCGAAAGAGGTGAAGTGATAAGCTACCCGGGAAACAAGCCAAGGACAGTCAAGAGCTTTATTGCCGAAATTATTCTTTTCTCAGATATTGAAGTAAGAAATGGTGACATACTGACAGTTCGTGTTGGAACTGCCCAAAAGAAATGTGAAGTACGAAGAATTTTGAATGAAATCGACCCTATCAACCTCACTGTGCGCACAGAATTTCCAGGATTTCTAAAGCAAGAAGGTGTCGGCCAAGTAGTGTTCTTTCCACTTGAGCCTCTCTGCGTAGAAAAATACTCAGAATCTCCTCCGCTGGGAAGATTTGTTGTCGAGGGAAAGAAGGGAACGGCAGGTGTTGGACTTGTCCTTGAAGTACAATAGATACACCGGTGGCGGACGTAAGGAATGGAATCTCACGCTAGAAGTCTGCTTAAATCGATAACCTTTCGGACGATAGCAACATTCATCACAATTCTCTTGGTGCTTATCTTCACAGAAAATCTGACAACAAGTGTTGTCGTTGGATCTCTGGAATTCGTATTGAAGATGGTTGTCTATTATTTGCACGAACGAATATGGAATGTGCTACGGTACGGCAGAAAGGGAGAATAGGTTCGCCGTGAGAACTATAGTCAGATCAGAGATGCGCGCGCAAACGGTAGAACATCTGCTTAGTTCTGTCGACTCGCCATTCTAGAATTGGCTTGTTTGAAGCGAGCGAGACTTGGCTGGCGTTTCCAATGCTTTCATACGCTGTTTACGCAAAAGAATTAGACATGTAACGACAAAGGCATAATCAGGTCCATAATTACCCTGAATAAGAAATGTACCCGAGTTTGCGCCTAGAGGGTTGTCTTCCGACGGGTTGTGCCAAACTCAGAAAAAACTTTAAGAGCAGAAGCCCAGACACTTGTTGTTCAAATGCAGTCAGGAATCCAGTTGGAAAGGCGTAAGACAGAAGGTTCACAGTCTCTTCTTAGTAAGCTCCTCGTAAGCGCGTTGTCCGTTTTAAGTGCTGGTTATGCTTTGAACAGTGTTCCAATGATCCTGATGTTTCAATACCGTTTTTCGCAACTTTCTATTTCTTCCTTCCAGAACGTTCTTCATATGATTGGCATTCTTTTGATTATGTTCGCATCTGTGATCTTCATTGCCTTGGCTGTCCTTGTGGTTACAGGGGCGATCAAGTATTATCTTGGGGATTTTTCAAGAGGAATAGTAGTCGTAGGTGTTTTTCTGGGATCACTGTATTTGCTGTGTCTCGGTGTGGGCAGTGTTTTGCTGATTTCAGGGACTGATTGGGGTGCCGTTCTTTTAACTATTAGTCCAATGTTTTTTATGACCGCTATTGCTTGTCACGTGTTGAATACACCTCGTGCCAAACTCGTTGGTTCGCTTCTTGGATTGCTAGGTGGAATCCTTTTCGCTTTTGCGGTTTCTCCAGCTTTTAGGGTTCAGATCTTCAAATTGGTCTTCACCGAATGGGATGTTTCGGTTCCCGGTCCATTCATGTCATTGGCTGTTGTTGAGGGCCCTGCTCTGGCTTTCGGTTCTTTGGCAGTACTCTTTCATTCTATGTTGGAGGAGAATGGAGAGAGCCCTGTGAAATATCTTCTTTATCCAACAGCTACGTTGGCTTATGGTTTCAGTTTGGTCATTGGTCCTCTGGTTCTTTCGCTCAGTTTTCTTAACCTCTTGTGGAAGGCTCCGTGGGTTGGACCTATCCACAATGCGCCAGGCTTGGTGTTCAGCACGATAACTTTCTGGAGCGCCAGTCTTATGATACTGATCATAGGAGGCATTTTGTTGATTCTTGCTTCACTTGCAGGGTTTTATCTTGCACTCAGTACGATCAAAGAATAACTCTTTCTTGACACGTGATAAGCATTCGGCCGCGCACCATCTTGCGAACCTCTTTATGATTCCGATATTAGAGTGCAATTATTGACTATAGGAAAACGAGGAGTCCCTCATATGAAGTTGGTGGTCCTTGCCAAAGTCGTTGGAGAACTCCTCTCTGCATGCATGGTTTGTTAGGTTGGATCTATGCAGTGATGATTGCGTTTGTGCATCCTTCATGGTTGTCTGCTCCGCTGTCCCATCTCACGTCTTGGTTAAGGCAAGACACTTCACAATCGTTTCCTTTCTCATCAGCATGACTGGATTTTTCACGCGGAGACTGGCAAGAGAGTGGACTAAATAGAACCGAAGGGGACAGAAGTCTTTCGATAAACAACTTTGTTCTTGTACTTCCACCAGGTACGTGTTCCCACTGCAATGGAGCAACGAGGTTTTTTTGGCATTCTTGTTGCCGCATGTGAGCTGATGATTAGAATTTTTTACAGCGTTCCGAGTAGGATATCGCCGGTCGTCGCTCTTTGTTGCGACAGTATGACCGATCGATACTTGAGTGTTCGAGAACCGCCCATTTGGTTAGAGATTGTATAGTCGCTTGGGAAGTTTCTTGGATCTACACAAAAGGTAAAAGAGAAAAGAGAGGTGCGCGCGCCAGGTATACTTCTTAAAAAGAGGCTTGGCAGGCCTTTGGTTTTGGTGGATCGGAATGTTGAATATTTGAAGTTCAGGCAGATGGGAAGGAACCTGTACTCGCGCGCGCTGTGCGGAGGCTTGAGAAGGTTGGTTGCGAGCAGGCGGATAGGATTGTGGTAGTTTCTGAAGTTGATAAAGCGAATTTGATGAGGCTTTATGGTGTACCTGAAGAAAAAGTAGGGGTGATACGTAAGTGTGCAGATCCTGACGTTTTTGAGTTTAGTGAGGAAGGACGACGCCGAGCGCGCGGGCATTCTGGAATTGACCGATGATGAAGGGCTAAGAAAAGAGATGAGAAGGAACGCTAGGAAGAAGATTGAGAAGCAATATAGTTGGGGAGAAGAAATCAGAAAATTCGGTGAAATGTATGTTGAGATAGAAAAAAGTATGATATAGGTTTAGGTTTCTGTGGATGTATTCGCTGTTATTGTTTGATTACCGCGCGCACTTCATCAGGCTCATCCAAAAAAATCCTCATGAGGTACCGGAGAGCTTCGCTTCTGCTGGAGAAACGAAGCTTTGATCTTGAGTCAAAAGATTCCACTAGTTGTATCGGAGCCATAAATTCCACGAGTATCGAAGTGCTCCCAGAAGACCGATTTTTCCTTTTCATATTTTCCTTATTCTCGGGCAAAGGAATTACCAGTTTAACGAAATTGACGGTGTTCTATTCGTTATAAGCTCAATGTCTATTAAAAGGGTACGGTGAAATCTTCTAGTTTCAAGTGTGAAATATTCTAGTTTTGGCTTCTTGACAAATACTCTAGTTTTTAATTATTTTCTACGAAGACTGTTGACCGCTCGGGATCCACGTCGGGAAGCGAAGCACACACCATTTTAACCTCGCCACACTGGGCCTGCGCGCGCAAAGTGAAATTAACTCTTTTGTGCCCTTCTTTGTTGGTTATCCTCTCGTGGTTTTGCTTGGTGTTCTCGCATTATGGCAACGGTAGCCAAAGTGCTGGGCGGCGAGGTCGGTTCTGCCCTTATGTACCAGTGTAGCTTGGCGACGACGCTTCCACCCTTCAGGACATTTATTTTCATGAGCTGGGTGGTGGCGGTTGTGGATTCGAGGGTCCACTGCAGCGTTGCTTTTTCGCCTGCCCCTAGCGTGATGTCTTGTTGTAACTGCCCACCTATCAGGTTCACGTCGCTAGGCAGGATCAGCTTCACGGTGAGAACCTGCGCTTCGTTGCTTGGGTTCTTGATGGCGACTTTGACCATGAAATCTTGATTTGCTGGAACAATCGAAGGGCTCACGGCTCTCGTGAACCTAGCCTCTGCTCCTTGACGGCGTCTGTCAGCCACAAAGCATCTGATGACCTTGCTTGCTTTGGTAGCAGGTGGGTGCTTGGCTGTCACCTTGATCGCGTAGGTGCCTTGATATCCGTTGGGGTCTTCGTGCCCGGGTAGGGGGCCGTAGGTGGCCTCCCATCTGCCTATCACTGGGTTGTAGTTCATGGCCAACGTGGCCAAAAGCACGCTGGGCTTGCCTTTGGCGTAAACCCTGGTCGTTACGGTGCCCTCCGTCAGGGGGGATCCGTCCTCTTCGATCCAAGCGTAGATGCGGATGTTCTGGCCAGCCGTGTATATCCTTCGATTTGTCCGCAGCCGGGTAATCGTTATTGTTGCCGGCGATGTTGTGAATTGCCAGCTGTAAGGAGACTGAAGGTGGTTTCCAGCTAGATCCTCTGCTTCTGTGCCCATGGTTACGCTGTAGGTTGTATCATACTCTAGGTTGGAGCTTGGGGTGAAGATCAGGCTGTCGCCGCTCCAGCTGAACGAGCCTGATACGGGCGGGTCGACCGAGAACGCGCTTTCCGCTGAGGCTTGGTTCATGGACTCGCTGAAGGTAGCCGTTATTGTGGTGGTTACATCCGACTCGGTTGGTGTATGATCCGTTATGGTAGGCGGCGTTGTGTCCAGAATTACGGTGTCTGAGCAAGAGGAGATTAGACCCGCGTTGTCCTTGAACTTCACGGAAACGGTTTTTTCGCCATCTCCAACTGGTAAGGTCCAAGGTTTGGAGGTGTCATAGGGTTCCCAGTCAGTAAAGGTGACGTTGTCGTTTGAGAAGCACATCTCGGCGACGGCGTCCGTCGTTGATAAGGTTAATGTGACTGAGGTTGAATTGGTGTAAGGGGCTCCGTCATTTATCGACACAGAACCGGTGGGAGGAAGGGTATCCAAGATTATGGTATCGGAATAGGTGAATGAATCCCATCCTGCATCATCTCTAACCTGATAGTAGACGGTCTTCGTTCCGTCGCCAAGCGTTAGAGTCCAAGCTTTAGTTGGTGCAGGCGATTCCCATGCTTCAGTGTCCCAAACTCCGTCGTTGCTATATCTAACTTGGTAGACACCTGAAGTCGTATCTGAATATATCAATGACAGGGTTACAGAAGTTGATGTGGCGTACTCTGCGCCATCGGCTATGGTTATCGATCCCTCAGGCGGGGTCGTGTCTATACTGATCTCAACAGACCTAACGCTCTCGGTGTTGCCGGCTTTGTCGACAGAGCAGTACTCAACCGTGTGGAAACCATCTCCGCTTACCGTGAACGGGCTCACGTACCTCGATAAATCATCGTCAATCTCGTAGTCGGTGTAATCGACTCCACTCGTGATGTCGCTGGCTGATAGAGTCACCTGAACGCTTGAATTCCACCAGTCCCCTTGTCCAATAGTGCCATCCAAGGAATGGGTGGTTAATGGCGGCGTGTTATCTACGGTGAAAACGCTGTTAGACTCATCCCATTCTGAGTAGAGCTCACCGTCGCAGGCTATGACCCTGACGAGGTAGTTGACGCTGTCCGGAAAGGTGGCGGTGTCCCACGAATACCAGATCCCGGGAATTCCACTTGCCAAGTCGAGCCATGTAGTTCCATCGTCAGTTGAAAATTGAATGTCATAGGTTATTGGGTCGCCGTCGGCATCGGTCGAGGCAGTCCAGGTAATGTCGTAGGCTCCGCTTAGGATCTCGTCACCATTGGGGAAAGTAACAGAGGGAGTGGTTGGGGGATTGTTGGCGGTGTAGTTGGCTCTGAGGGCTCCATCTCCGCCAACTGTGACCATGGTGGTTTGGGCATAGGCTTCTGCGACGCTTACACCCCCGCTCGTCTCCCAGTGGTCAAACCTGTAGCCAAAGACCGGGTCGTAGGTTGCCTGATAGGTTCCTCCTTCCTTAGAGATGTTTTTGGGAAGAGTGTCTGTGGCGGCATCGAAGACTATGGATCCCAGGTTTGTGGTTGTGCCTGTATCTTGTTCCATTGATTCGAGACGAATCTCGTATTTTTCGGCGTACAGCGCCGTGTAGTTTCCGCCATTTGAAATCGTTATCGCCCTGTCGGTCGAGTAGTCCACGCCGTCCTTAACCCACCTGATGAATGGGTGTCCACCTTCATCGTTCTGGGCAACCAGGATCCCGTGACTCCCGCTCAGATCTGTAAATAAATGGGGGGTACTGTAGAAGTCTGTTCCGTCCCAGATGAACGAAACGCTAGCTTCCTGTTCTTCAGTAACGCAGTACGCCGTGATGTTGGCGTCGTAGATGAAGTGGGTCGTTATGGTTCCTGGACCCGTGAATGTCACAATCGTATGGGGATCTGATGTCGTTGACGGGGACAGGCCACCCGTGCAGTTCCAGCTTTCGAATTTGTAGCCGTTCGGCACGTCGGCGTAGACGTCGATCTGGTTTGAATAGTCAGGGGGGAGAGCCTCATCATAAATAGAATCACCGTTTGGATGAGATGGATCTGAGGAGGATCCCCATCTTATGCCGCCGACGTTCGATGGATTCGTGTAGAAGGTCACCTTCGCTGCGAAGACGGCTTTCAGCCAGCCGTCTCCGTAGACTTGGACGGTTGTTGGGTTTTCGCTTGTGTCAGGCACGTAGACGCCGCTTCCGGGGGAGCCGCTATAGCTCCAGAAGAAGAGGGTGTAGTCTGTTGGGGCGTTTGCGGTGGCTGTGTGGTTTCCCAGCGAGAAGCTGTCACTTTGGCTATCACTGTAGGTACCTCCTTCGAGTGTAATCGTTCCGGCCGAATCGATGAAAGAGGTGGGGTTGGTTGCGAAAGTGATGCTGGGCTGTTCTACCGCTCTGTACGNNCCGTAGCCGTAGTACTCGTCCCATCCAGGATCACCAAGGTCGTCAGCCGAGGATAGCAAAAGACTACGCACTTGATCGCGGCCGTATTCTGGGAACTGGCTCCAGATCAGAGCAGCCACGCCTGACACGTGAGGAGTGGCCATAGAGGTGCCATACATGTAACCATAGTCGTCAACAATAGTTGAATAGACTTGAGCGTCTCCGTCGCCGCCAGGTGCTGAGATTTCGATCCAGTCTCCCCAATTGCTGTACCCTGCCCTTTCGTCGTTTATGTTGGTTGCTGCAACGGAGACTACCTCATCGTATGCGGCAGGATATGCTCCGTCGCCAGAATCAGGGTTGTTTGTGTTATCATTCCCAGCCGCAGCAACGATGAGCACGTCACTGTCATAACCATACTTAACAGCATCATACTTCGTTTCCGAGTGGAAACCACCCGCGCTGTAACTTATGACCCTCGCCCCAAGGTCTGTGGCATGTTCGAACGCCTGTGCCATGGCAAAATGGGATCCCGAACCAGATCCCGAACCAAACACTTTCTCTGCCAAAATTCTCACTTGAGCCAGCCCAGCTACACCTATACCATTATCTAATACGGCCGCTATGATGCCGGCGCAGTGGGTGCCATGATCACGGTACTCATAGAACGCATCAGGATAGGGATCATCGTCGCTATTGCTCCAGTCGTGCCCTCCAGGTTGGTAATTGTCAGCTAGATCTGGATGATCGTAGTCCACGCCGCTGTCGACAACGGCTACGAGTACTGTGTCAGAACCGTTTTCTGAGTCCCATGCCCTATCAGCCTCGATTATGGGCATGTTCCACTGTCGATCCCAATCAGGATCGCTTGGAACGAAAAGGGGTGTATCTACGTAATTTCGCTCAACATATTCCACCAAGCCTCTCCGCTGGAGATTGTCGGTAAACGCTGAAATTCTTTCTTCTGCTATTTCTACCAACACAAGGTTCAGGGCGTCAATGTGGTCAATGACGATGCCCCCAAAGTTCTCGGTAGCTCCAATTTGCTTGGAGGATATCGCATCTTTGAAGCGAACTATCACCTGATTAGAGACATAGGGAGGTTCACTCAAATTACCAGTGGAAGCTGAACCATTAAAACGAATAAAGGATATCGCTAACATTAAAGCTAGTATGACCCACGTGACTGCCCTTTTGCTGATCATGTTTTTCACACCGCTACTGTTCTCTACATTATGCGAGTCCANNTTGATGCGATGCAAAATATAACGACCTATGGAAGATATCTCTAGAAGAAAACCTAGGTCGCGCGCGCGGAAACCTAAGTCAATTGATTTTGACTCGCGCATTCAAGTTTCCTTCAGGATTTGCATGCATATTCCAAAAAAAAAGTAAAGGGGAGTTGGGTCCCTAGCTTTGCTAGGGCGACATTATTACGGGCACTAGAAGATGGCCAAAGTTATTTTTGTTGCCGATGAAGCGAACTCGACCTGGCTCGGTCCAAAGTGGTGCCGGCCATCCTGATGGCATGTGGAACCAGAAAAGTGCGTACCCACCGTTGTCAAACACCCTGTTTTTCTTGACCATGATCTCATTTGAAACCCTGACCGCGATGCCATCGCCTGCGTTGTCGTAAACCTCGTTTCTTGCTCGCCACCTTCCTCCTACTCTGCCGTTCATTGAGGCTAACACTTCGATTCCCGAGCCGCCAACGGGTGCACCCCAGCCGTTGTCATGCACAGTATTATATTTCATGCGGAAATCGTAGCAACCATGTACCCAGATTCCGTTGCCGTCGTTATGGTGAACCCAGTTGCGATTTATTCTGATGTCGTATGACCAGAGGGAAAACCACGGAGCGCCGAATGCGATGATTCCTTGCTCGTTATGGAGCACATCGTTTCTCAAGACATCGACGTCAGTCACGAGGATCAATGCGATTCCAATCACGTTGCCTGAACCGCCAACCGTGTTTTCCCTGATTATGACCTCGTAGACATTCAAGAAGACCACGATTCCCCAAATGTTACGATGCACGTGGTTGTACTTCAGTAATGCCTTCCACGCGATTGGACCCACCAAGATTCCAATGTAGCAATCGGCCACCTCGTTTCGAATGACATAGCTACCCGACGTGAACCAGGCTATATGGATCCCGATATAGTATCCGAAAACCCCGTTGTTGATGAACATGTTATCCTCCACAAAGAATTTGCTCATCGGCGTGTCGCCTCCGAATGTGGACTCGATTTCTTCTTCGTCCACCGGCAACGCATAGTCCGTTTCTGCGGGGTCGGGCAACATATAGTCGACATCAGTCTGCCCAGTATCGTCTTTGACGTGCACAGGCTCGTGAGCATAGAGGCTTTCCACTACGCCTAGAGCATCCTGCCCTACCTGTTGCATCTCCATATTAGACATATCAGGTGTTACGGCTGACGGAGCCCCGGGAAGCCCACCGCACCAGATGCCCGTGAAAGCGGGAGAGGCATCATGTACGTGGTTGCCCTTGACCACATTGTCGTCACCATTAACGATGGCGATCCCTATGAAACTGTTTTCCATGACATCGTTATGTCTTATCATGCAGCGGTCGCTGAACACCGCGATTCCGACCCAGTAACTCGCGATATGGAAATCTTTGAGGAGGGTATCGTCGGCGAATATGGTAACCCCTATAAACCAGAGGGTTGGACCTGGTCCGGCGACGTATACGTTTTCGCCTACCGCAACGATCTGCAGGCCGGGTTTCCACCACGGAACCACAAACCAATTGTAGACTCCATCATCCACTTCAATTCGATCACCCGGATCAGCTGCATCTATGGCGTCTTGGATCCCCGTATTGNNGTTCATCTGCAGTTACGAATACCACGGGAACGATGAAGACACTTATCAGAATCATAGTCGCTAGCAATATTGCTTTCTTATTGGTTCTGAACACTCTCCATTCTCCCTATTTGTTTTACCAGAATGCATCTTGGCATTTTGGCATATAAATCTTCTTAAAGAAGGCTTCGTTAACCAAAAGACGTGACATGCATGGAGCGTTTCAACATTCTTGTGACTCATGGCAGTTCTACGGATGCATGCATTCTAATCCTTCATCGAAGATGAAGAGCTTGACTTGAATATCGGCATGAAGCCAGTTCCTGAATTTTCCCGTAGTAGTGATATATTTCACTTCTGGATTGCTGTACGTCGCGCGCGCATCTTGAAAACCTTTTCGACTTCTATCCAAAAAAACGAGGACACCTTTCACAGTTTCGCAGTTCCAAGATTGGATTGGTTTGCGGGCGTTGGAACAACAGTAAACTTTACATCATCTACAAAGATAGTTTGGCCACCCAATTTTCGATTCATTGTTGACACAACACAACGTAACTGTTTCGGCCATGTACTTGAACGAGCATCTAGGGGAGCTGGATTTGCAGGAAGCTTTGTCAAATTCAAATCCGCCAAACGAACACCACCAGCAGCATCATCAACTATCAATCGCATGTAACTTGACAGAATTCTAGCCTCTAAGAACACGTTATACCACACGTTGGATCGTAAGTCCATTTGTCCATTTGGTATGTCACTCCATCTTCCGATAAGATTTCTGCCAAAAGGACCTGCTTCCCAATAACGCCATCTGTCAACGTTATTCGGTCTATGCCACCATTGAATTGCCACTGTTCGTCTGTCACTTCCAGTGAACCTGTCCATGGCAAACTCTACCGCGTTAAAAACGGAGACGTCAAGTATTAGAAAGTGAGCACCTATACTCATATAGTCAACAGGCATGTATGGCAGTTTTGGTCGAAACGCAACGATATGATGATTTTTCAAATCAGAAGTTTGTAGCTTTAAACTGTAAGGAGGCGAAAAATGAACTCTGTCTGAAAGCCCCCAAACTGCCTTGCTCGGTGTCGTCGTAAACGCTGAGTACCTCTTGTGGGTTTCATAGTCGAGAAGCTCCCAACCATTTTCTAGTCCGTTATCCCAGTTATAGGTGTACTCAACCAATGCTTAATCACTTCAGTCTGAAATATGGTCCGGCGATTGCAGATAAAAAGGCTGTTGCCTGCCTATAGTCAGCGCGAGCAGAACTTTCTGAGATTTTATGGATATTCTTTTTCTCTAATCAGTGAGTGGTTAACTACTTGTTCGAAAGTGTGAAAGTCTTGGCTAAACAATCCAAAGGAACAAAAGAAAAGGGTGAGGTGTCTAATTTTACTTCATCTTGCAAGTACTTTGACGCTAACGACGAAGCTAAACTTTATGGTGTTTTAGAGATCTCAATCGTGTGCATCAGGAGTTAAAAGTGAAACTCCATCTATGGCCGGTTTGAATTGAGTTATATCTATGCCCAATATCTGGTAGATTGTAGGAGCTACATCAACTTCGTAGCCATTCCTCAAGTTTAGGTTAGAAGCTATGAAGGTGAAGGAGGCACCCACATGTTGTCGTTCATTTCCATTGGTTCCGAATCCATGGTCACTTGTAATAATGAAGATAGTTCCTGACGGTAGCTTGTCCATCAACTTCCCAAGTAGTCTGTCAGAGTCCTTTATTGCTTTCCTGTATTGCCTACTGTTAACACCCCATTTGTGACCATAGGCATCGATGTCAGAGATGTGGAAGAAATAGAAGAAAGGTGCTCGTGCGCTAGCTAATCGTAGTACGTCTCTAGTAACTTGTCTAGCATATATTCCTTCCGTAACTTCTTTTTCAGGAGGTGCAATCAACTTTTGGAAGCTTTCAACGCGGCTAAATCCGTTTCTGTTTCTGTATACGCCTATAATCTTTCCTTCTAGTAAAGATGGATTTTCGTGATTCAGTAGGATGGGTGTTAAGAATTTGGGTTTTGTTATCAAACCTGCAACGTAGTATATAGGCTTGATCTCTTTTATCCTGTAGAAAATTGATTTGCTTCCAAGAGGTTTCCAGTTCGGAAGATGGTTTGTGGTTGTTTCCGTTGTATCAGCAAGGTATCCTGAGAGCATTATGGCATGTTGTGGTTTGGTAGATGTTTTTGAATTATACTCTAGGTTACACGTCATGTTGTAGATATTTAGTTTGGCAACGTTGGGTAGTGAACCTTTGTTTAATAGTTCGTAGAACACCGTTCGCTCTACACCATCCCAACTCATTAATACTATGTTCACGCCAACGCGCCTTCCTAATGCAGGTTGATAGATGGTCAAAATCGAAGGTAGGGCAATGGAAACTAAGCAAATAGCTAGAAGCAAATCCTTGAATCCAAACTTTCTAGTTTTTTTCATTTCTTGATTTCACCTCTTTTCTCCTTCTTGCTGGTCTATTACTTGCATGCGTGCACTCTCTTGAATAAGGTTTACCGGGATTTTGAGTCGTCTCGTTTAGTTTTGATGGACTTGACTATTGAACGCAAAGACGATAACTGGTATGTTGATTCTGCGCGTGCGCATGAGGGTGACACCGCCCGCGTATGAAAGTTAAACATAGCGAGCACGCCTTTAGCTTTCTCAGCAGTCTCCAATATTATGAGAATACGTTCTGCCTTCGAGTGCTCACATTATGGCGGCAAAGTACCGACGATCCAGTAGTAATAAGCCACCACAGAAGCCACAGCCACAAGGATAATGCCTAATACCAGCCAATATTCCTTAAACCATTCCCCCACGCGCGCGGGCAAGACCATTTCGCGAGCGCGCATAACTACCAAGGCTAGTCCAGCCCATAGCAATGCTATGTAAGCTACGTAGGTAAGTGTCGCCAGTCTTATGACACGCTCTTCAGGTAAATGAATCGGCTCCACATCTCCAGTATTTGGCGTCTCATCCAAGATCACAAAGGAGCCAGAATACACTGCTTTCATTGGCGTGTATATTTCATCTTTGACTCTAAATGCTAGATTGTTGGAATAGAGATCGCTGTTGTAAAAAAAGATTGTCACATCTTTGGGATAGCTTTGCTTGGATAAATGATCAACTATGTCAGAATACTCATCTGACAGTAGTATATGGCGATTTCTAATCAAATTCCTGAACTCATTGACGTAGGTGCCAAACTCTTCCGATTCAATCAAATATACAAGGTTTATCACCAGCGGTCTTCTGTCCAGTTTCTTGATTGAAACCTTGTGACGCCCTTTGTTCAACTCTCCTTCAAAAATCTGAATAAATTTGTAGGTGGCAGTGCTATTTATTCTGACACGTTCGGATCTTCCGTCAACTTCAAATAGAACCCTTGCACCTTCAGAGGCGTGCAACTTGATGTATATGTCATAGGTATCTTTTTCGGGTACATCAAACTTGAAGGTGGCGACATCTTCTTTCTCACTCGAGGCAACAAACACACCGTCAGTCGCGCCAAATTCCCCGTAGATGCCGAACTCATCCAGGTAATTTAATGCATCTCTATATGCGACGGGCGGTACTATCCAGCCATTCTTTTCGAATTCAAGCAAGTCAAAAAAATCGGGCTTGACAAGAAGGCCCCACTCTTTAAGCAGCAATGACAAGACGACATCTTTGTCTTCAAAGTAGGCGCTAGGAAGAAAAATGGCAGTGTTATTGCCAATCCTTTCCACGATGTTATTGAGTTTAGTCCAAGACATATCCCCACTTACGAGATCGACAAAAACAGCGTCCTGAGAGGTTAGATTAGATTCTGATAGAAATCTCCAAGGAGTCCAAAGTGTATCGTAGAACAAGATCAAGGACTTGCTTTCGGCAAGAGATCTTGCATTGTCTCCTTGATTCATGACTTCAAACAAATAGTATCCATCTTTTTGATACTTGAGAAGTATGTCGGTCTGTGACTGTAGAGAGGATAAAACTCTTCTGTTCTCGTCGACAAGAGATATCATGTCGTTGTGGAGGAATATGTACTTTACACCTAATTGTGAAAAATACCTTCCCGTATTCGCGCTAAGATTGTCGTACAACAACCGATATCCAAAGAACATAGAAAGCTGATTTAATGTTGATACACTGCCTGTACCCTCAATTGAGGGTACTTCAAAGTAGAAATTGTAGAATTCATCAGAAGAAAAACGTTTCTCGTCGCCCCATTCAAAGATCTTTCTGCCTCCTATCAACGGGAAAGACACTATTTTTTCACGAGAAGTAGAATTTTTGACAATTCTCTTAATTTCCTCCATCCCTTGAGGAGCAACCGCCGGTTTCAATGCTCCACCAAAGTCTCCAGTGAACACTGAATTATATGGATAAACCAGAAATGGAGACAGCAAGAACAAAACAATCAAGATATAAGAAAACGCCTTGACCACTGTCAGACTCTTCTTTCTCATCCCTCTTTTGAGAGACAATTTTTTCTTCATAAAGTCCAGTGCTGTTATTGCCGAAAGGCTGAGGAGAACCATTTTTACGTATGTTTCAAGCAGCAGCCACCTTTGAGGGTGGCGCAGTATTTGAAACACTGTTGCGCGCGCAATTGGTTGCAAAAATGGAATCAACTCGGACAGTTCCAAAACAACCACATAGCCAGATATCGGACTCCTAAAGCCGAGTGAAAAAAAAAGTGCCAACAAATAGAGTGGTAAGACCATTTGTACCGTCTTTGATTTCCTGAATTTGATTAAGCCCAAAATGCAAAATCCTGCTTGAAACAGAAGCATAACAGAAAATGGCGGAGCCCAATCTCCAATCAAATACCGGCTTACTTGAGAATTATGAGCAGAACTAACAAACTGCAAAGGATTAACCGACGTAGACCTAATGGTTTCATAGCTTGTAGGCACGGACGTGTAAATTCCGGGCAAGATGCCTGAACCGGTCACAAAAAACATGTAAACCAGATAAGGAGTCGCGTGTAACAA
>JABAOC010000996.1_pt1 | contig 17273 bp, 12 predicted proteins | sample 7062161 | NCBI WGS metagenome assembly JABAOC01 (sample SAMN14538625, study PRJNA623070) | marine sediment metagenome | biome: marine biome [ENVO:00000428]; feature: marine pelagic biome [ENVO:01000023]; material: deep marine sediment [ENVO:00002113] | place: India: Gulf of Khambhat ... | reverse complement strand
ACCACCTTCACCTCCGCATCATGCGCCAACGTATAATGCCCCGAAGTAATCACCAGATCACCAGCCTGAAAAGGGAGATTGGATTTGAGAATCTCCACAAACTCCTCATTTTCAAGCCCGATATCGACATAACTCCACTTCGCCAGTTTTTTCCCTTCTTCATTTTCTCGAACAATAAATATCAAATTACGTTGATCCCGGGTTAAAATGGCTTCCCGGGGCACCAGCAAGCGATCCTGGTAAATCTGGGCATCCAGCTTAACATAGGCGAACATGCCGGCTTTGATGCGATTTTTAGGATTGGGAAGCTCGACTGTCACACGACAGGTTTTGTTTTCCGGATTAACGATTGGATTGATCGTCACGACGTTACCTTCGAATTTTTCACCCGGAAAGGCAGGCAATTCAATGGATGCCCTTCTTCCCACAGCCAGGTGCTGTTCCTCGCTTTCCAGAATGCCCACGTTCACGCGAATTCGGGAAAGATCGACCAGTTTGCAACACTCTTTACCCGCGGAAACATATTGTCCCGATTGAATTTCAAGATCACCGATCAGCCCGGTAAACGGCGCTTTAATTTCACAACGGGATAGATTCAATTGGGAACGCTCATAATCAATTAACGCCGGGGAAAACCCGGTGCGGCTTGCAACCATCTCCTCATGCCGAACGCCGCGAAGGATTTGCGCACTCTGGTAGTCCAGCCAGATTTTTTGATATTTTGCCTCATCGATTTCGCCGTTGCGATACTGCTGTTGCGCTTGCTGCCATTGCTGCTCCAACTGTTTTGACCGTTTGACAGCAGACGAATCCACCAAACTGTTCAGCGTTTTTCGGTCAAGCCTCTGAATCTCATATTCCGAGCGCGCCTTTAGCAATTTTTGTCGCGCTTCATTGAGGGACAACTGGTACTCTCGATCGTCCAATTTTATCAAAACATCACCCGGTTTGACAAACTTGCCTTCGTGAATCGGCAATTCCACAATTTCCCCGCTGATTTTCGGAATGATGGAAATCTGTTGAATCGCTTCAGTCTGCCCTGAGGCTGAGACCCGAATGATAAGCTCGCCGCGATGAGAAGCTGTTGCTTCCACCATGACTGGCGCAACATCAGTAGCTACCGGTGTATCCTGGTTGCCCTGCTCTGAATTTTCACTAGCAGAATGAGAAGCTGAATTTTTTATTTTGGGGATCAAATGGGTGATAACAAGGAAGACAATTATGCACAAGATGAGAACAACAATAATAGATAGGACTGTCTTTTTTGACATTTTTATCGTTCCCGTTAGCTTTGTTATCGTTAAAAATTATATCAAAACAAATTTATGATTTCGTATTCAGGGGGTGAGATAAAATGAGTTGCCGATTGCTATTTTGTGGCTTATTATTTAAATAGTCAGTTAATTTCAGATGTCGCAGTTATTCTATCTCACCTCCTTAATTTAACAAAATATTTGTTTATTGCAACAAAAATTTTGAGTAGTTTTATAATTTAAGCTCATTTTCAAGAATTTGGATTCAATATGAATTAAGGCAAACGTGAAACGTGAGACGTGAAAAGTGAAAAGTGTGAAAAGTGAGATGTGAAAATGTATCCAGAATTACACGTCTCACGTCTGACGTGTTTGACAGCGAAAAATATGAAATAAACTGAATTCACAACTCACCACTCACTAAAAACCGCTAACCACTCACCAACATCTGTTCCGTACACATTCTCTGATACAACCCCTGCTCCCGAATCAGCTCTTCATGCGTTCCCATTTGCACAATTTTCCCCTTATCCAGCACAATAATTTTATCTGCCGCAGAAACAGTGGACAAACGATGGGCGATAATGAAAGTGGTTTTGCCGTTGGTTTTTTCAAACAGCATTTCTTTTATGGCTTTTTCAGTGAGGGCATCTAAAGCTGAGGTAGGTTCATCAAAAATGAGAATGTCGGGATCTTTTAACAAAGCCCTGGCTATGGAGATACGCTGTTTCTGACCAGTGGAGAGTTTAACCCCTCGTTCTCCGACTTTGGTGTTATATCCTTCTGGCAATTGGGTGATAAATTCATGGGCGTGAGCCAATCCTGAAACAGCATAAACTTCCTCGGCGGTTGCTTCTGGTTTGCCATAGCGGATGTTATTCATGATCGTATCATCAAACAGAAAAATTTCCTGGGACACAATGCCGATTCTCTCTCGAATAGAACGAAGGTTTAATGATGAAGAATCCCTGTCATTAAATAGTATTTTTCCTTGTTTCGTTTTATATAATTGAATAATCAGATTAACAAGCGTACTTTTGCCAGCGCCAGTTGGTCCCACGATAGCGATTTTTTCTCCTGGTTTGACAGAAAACGAAATATCCTTTAGTGCTGGTTCTAGATGATCATAAGAGAAAGTGACATGCTCAAAAGATATTTTCCCACTAAGTTCATTGATTTTTATTTTAGATTGGTCCCCCTCATCTTCGGGGATAAGGTCAAACAGCGTAAATACTCTTTCCAATGCCGCAAAGGCAGATTGCATATAAACGGTTGTTGAAGATAAAAAGCGAGAAGGACCATAAAGATAACCCAGATATGAGTTAAACGCCACAAATCCACCGATCGTTAACCGACCGTATATAATTTCTCGGGCGCCATACCAGAGCACAAACACCGTCCCCATAGAAGCAATAATACCAATAACCAGTTGAGAAAAAGCACTGATGGTGTTTTGCTCCACACTGGCTTCGATTGACTCCTGCAAGCTCTCGGAAATTTTTTGAGTTGTTTTTTTCTCCCTGGCAAAAGCCTTAATAAGTGTAACGCCAGAAATAGATTCCTGTAAATTTTTGGATACCTGGGCTGATTTTTCCATCATGTTGTGACTTAATTGCCTGGTCTTTTCACCCAGGAAGCGAACTGCGGTATAAAAGAATGGCAAAAAGATGAGTGAATATAGTGTAAGTTTCCAATGTAAGAAAAATAAGATAATTACACCACCGAAAAATTTTAGCACATTGGTAAAAACTTCAACAACGGTACTGGAAAACAACATCCGCAATCGAAATACATCTCCTGACAGGCGGGACATGAGATAACCAGTTTGTTTGCTATCGAAGAATGATTTGGGAAAACGAAGCACTCGTCCAAAAAGACTTTGTTGAATTTCAAAGATAACGTCTTGTTCAAAGCGGAAAAAGTAGAATTGTTTGAATAAGGAAAGAACTGCTTCCAAAATTAAGATAACAATTAACACACTAACAACAACGGTTAAAATTGACAAGTCTTTTTTAATGATGACATCATCTAAGATATATTTTGTGAATAAAGGTTGGGGTATGGATAACAATGATGCGAGAACCAATGTAAGAGAAGCGACAAAGCCTTTCTGCCAGTTATGAATAATGTAAGGCCATATTTTTTTTAGATTATTTATGCGAAATTTGTCATCCTGTTGCCGTGAATCAGAATTATCTAGCTGCTTAGAAGTGTTGTTCTTAAGGAGTATTGATTTTAAAATTTTATATATTTGCACTGATTAAGTTTTTTTTTATAAGGTTATTTTTTCTTATTTCGTTAACTCTTTAAATATCAAAAATAAGTTCTATGGAATTAGAAATTGAATTGCTGACAAAAATCATAAATAAACTTAATACGGAAGATTATCCCATTTGTTTTTACTGGTGTCGTGGATTAAAAAATTTTTGTCAAATGTTATTTTATATTTTTTAACCTGCTTATACCCCTTCTCTGTCGATTCAATTGTATACATGAAGCCATCTTTAAATAACCGAGGACGCTGAGACAATGTTACTTTCATCGAGTAGATGCCCTCTGCATTGAAAACATCGTACGTATATTCCTTTGACTGATTATTAAATTCTGTAAGAATCCAAATGTTTCCCTGGTGGTCAGCAATAAATCCGTAAAAAAAAGGTTTAACATCATTAAATACAATATCCTTTTTAAAATTGGAAGGTACTTTATTCATTTTTTCTAAGGCTTCATCCTTATCTTTTTGTTTAATTGGCTTTGGAGACCGATTTACTCCGAATTTTTGGACAATCTCTCCTTGTTTATTGTAAACACTAATTTCATATTTCGAACTCACACCGATATAACAGTGACCTTCAGAATTTATAGTCCAAACAGTTGTCGGAGAAAAAGGGATACCGGTACTTATAACAGCCGTAGATGTTTTAAATTGTTGCCTTGACACACCGATAGATTCTTCAAAATTATGAAGACATTTGCCATTACTATCATATATACTTATTATATTTTGTAATGAAAAACCTGAATTTACTTTCACCTGGGATTGATATTTTGAGATGAAAATTGATCCCTGTCCATCCACAAAAAGGTGCATGGGGAAACCGGTTTCAATACTAAAATTATTATTGTAGGTTCCATCAGGGTTTAAAATGGTAACTCTTCTCATAATACTATCGACCAGATAGATATTATCATGTTTATCGATATCCAAACCGGTCGGTGCCCAAATTTCTCCCGGCCCCTGTCCTTTCCGGCTGATGGTTCTTAAATAGTTACCATTTTTATTATATACCTGTAATCTACAATTACCGTATTCTAATACATAAATATTTTCTTTTGAATCTACAGCCACATCGTTTGGCATATAAAAAAGGTAGTTCTCATCACCTTCCTCGATACCAATAGCCAGTTCTTCCTTTAATTGTACAGTAGGATTTTTAATTTTTGGATAATTAGGATTTTGATAGATCGATATTCCATTAATTATTTCTATTTTGACGGGATAGTCTTTATTGCTACAACCAGACGTAATAAGTAATATTTTTAGAAGTAACAATACAACAGCTATTTTCATTTTGATCCTCTCATATATTATTTCACTACAAATTCTACTCATCATCGATTGTACTAAAAATACTGGTACCTGGTATTCTTCGTACTTTATTAAAGAAAAAATGGTTCCGATTTTTAAAAGCTTCATTAACGGCTTTTTTCCATTCTTTACGAAATTTTTTAATGTTCATATTATATATTTTTGTTAGACATTCCATAAGAAAATTTTTACTAAGTTTTTTACCATTAAAATAAAATATTTTATCTTTTCTTTCCAAAGCTGAAGAAATATATAACTGTTTAAATTTATGAATTCCATAACGTTCCACCAAAAATTTTACAAGAGATCCTGCCTCGATATAGTTGGTAGCATGTGCGTATGATTTTACTTTCAATGAATAGCTTTTTAAGTATTTAATCCTTCGCTTTGTCATCATATAATGCATATAATAATTATTTATTTTCGGTTCCCTTAAATACGTTGCGAGTCCTTCCTCCAAAATTTCTAAATGATACATCTTATTATCCCACAGATACGCCAGCAAATGAGTAATTTCATGACTGATACTGCGAATCATATTCCCCCTGAGCATTCCCTTCATACATTCTTTATATAGAATTGAAGCGCAATATTGATGAGGTACTGCTAAAGGTGCTCTTATTTCAAAATTATTACAAAAAATAACATCTGGACAAACGTAAATAATAAACAATTTATACGAATGGCATCCTAAAAATGATGAAATTTTATTATAAATATTTTCACATATAGTAATAAGATCTTCAATATCTCTATAAATATTGGGCGGATATTTTAAAATGAAGTGATTCGATTTTTTGATAGCCCATTGTACATTATCATCATAAATCATTTAGAGTTACCTTTTTTTACTTGAACTCACGCTTCAAATAACGAAAAAAATTATAACAAACTTGTTGTAGGCAAAGGGCGGAAGTTATTACACTTCCCTATGCCCTTTGCATGATCATATTAATTTCTCAAATTACTCAATATTCTAAAGTATTTCAAAATAAAATAATTTATTAAAATCTGACAGCAGAATTTCCTTAAGAAGCTTGTTCAGATGTGTAGCAATGACCCATCATCCATGCCAAAACACCTGCATCTGGATCATCAGGCGGACAAATACAACAACAATATCCCACACAATCTAGCGGTGGTGGTTCATCGTATTTAGCTCCTTCAATTTCAGGAGAACTATTCTTAATTTTTTCTTGAATTTTTCCTAATTTATTTATACGTTTAAATTTATGTGTCATAGCACTATCCTCCATAAATAATGATAAAAAATTTAGTTACTCTAAAAATTTGTTGACTTTAATAATTCTCATAAAAAGCCACTCATGTGACACACCTCCTTTCTTAAAATATACAATATTTATTTTTCGCATTTAAGCTGCCATCTTTACTATTGCCAGGACGGCAGTCAAAGCAGGCATAGCGATATTCACAACTTTTGCATCCATCTATACAGTCCAATGATAAACACCAGTATTTATCCATTTTTTTTTGTCTTAATACATCAATAATTCCCAGATTTGTTATATTTCCTATTTTTTCATTCAGAGCTACATTGCATGGTAATATATCCCCACTTGACGTAATTGCCAATTGCCTATCCCAGCATGGGTGTCCTCCTAAGTTTTGAAAAAAATCTACTTGAGTAACCCCCTTGAGATTATTATCTGATCTAATATAATTTTTAATCGCTTTATTAGGATAGAAATTATCATCTGTTGTTAATATATAATCATAATAAATATTGTCTATTCCTAAACAATGAAGAAAATAAACAATATCATCAATATAATCCTGGTTTTGTTTCATTATTTCTATTGTAACTGACACTGGTAATTTATAATTTACTGCTAACTTTAGATTGTCAATTTTTCTTCTCCAATTTCCTGAAGTCCGAGTTATCCAATCATGTACATCTTCCTTGTGACTGTAAAAGTTAGTTTCTAAGCAAACATAATTATTTTTTAAAAATTCAAGAGCTTGATTGTCAAATAAAGTGAAATTTGTTCGGACAACAATTTCTGTAGGTTTTTCTACTAATTTAAAACTGCGTATATATGAAATAAGATTAAATAAAGTATCCTTTGCTAGCAAAGGTTCTCCTCCAACAAATTTAATTTGATGTGAATCCAGGAACAAGATTTCCTTAATAATTTCATGCCATTTTATAGGATCAATAATTGATAATAGATTATCATTATTTCCTGCTGTATGACAAAAACATCTTGATGAAGTCAATGCTTTGCTTGCACAAACTCGGCAATTCAAATTGCAATTACTTTCAATCTCTATGAATATTTTTTGGGGATGTAATAATTTATGATCTTTTTTTGAATTTTTCTTTGAAAAATAAGATTCAAGTCTTTCAATAACAACAAAGTTGTTATAAAAAGTACCTAAATTATTCGACTCTATCTCTTTTAAGTAAGTAAAAACATTCTCTTTGATAAAAGAATCACAATTATTTAAAATAGCATCCAGTGACTTATTATTTGATTCCAGCTCTGTTATAATTTTTCCAATAGATTTATCAATACCATATAACTCACTATTACAGAGGTCGTATATAGCACTTCCATTTTCACCATTTACTAAATAACAATGTGGATATAAAAAGAAATATTTATTTTTAAGCTTATCCATACTTTTCCCTTAAATTATGATTTTAAATTATAACTTTGCGAATGCATTTGGATTTTCCTCTATTATGGAGTAATATTTTACAAGTAATTGTTTAAATCGGTCCCGTACACTTTCACAATCAGGTTTTTTAAATATGCCATCTCTGGAAATATTAGCCATACAGATATTGCAATTATGAACAGCAATACATTCCAGACAATTATCAAAATCATTAATGATTTTAATAAAATTTGCAAAGTGTTTTTTTACTTCTTCGTACCTTATACCATTTTGATAATCACCAATAGGAAAAGAGGACGTAATTTTTTCACACGTATGAAATAAACCATCAGCATCTACAAATATTCTTCTATGTCCAGGGATACAAGTAGCTGCATTAAATATTTTATATTGGGGAATTTGATAATTTCTATCTCTAAAATTGGAAATGGTCTGCCCCAACATCTTGTCTAATACCCGAAACAAATGATTGTTATTATTTCCTTCTATTAGTAGCTTTTCATATTTTTGAAATAAAATTTTTAATTGATTTTCACATTCTACTTTACTATTAGTAGATATGCTCTTAAAAAATCTACCTTCTGGTGGGCCCATTGGTACTAATTTGGATATTTTTTTTGAAATTTTGGGTATATTTTGAGAAAAATATTTAATGACTTTAGCCAAATCCGTTAATGGAGTAAAAACTGCATGAAAATGAACGTGTTTTTCATAATATGTCTTGTCAATGTTCCATATCAATTCCAGATTGGAATCAACTTTTTGATAACTTCCTTGCCCTGACGGATAAATTCTGTGTTTATCATGCTCACTTTGTGGGCCATCTAAACTAATCAAAATGTCTATTTCATTTTCTAATAAAAAATATATCATTTCTTCAGATATCAAAGTTCCATTAGTTGTCATGTTATGAGTGATATCAACATTACAGTCTTGTTGTTTGCAATAAGTTACACATCTTTTTATTAATTCGAATTCCAGGAGTGGTTCTCCCCCGTAAAAACCAATATTTGCAGGTAAAGTAGAAGTTCTCCAGGGTGAATTAACAATACCAATAAAATAGTCAATTGAACGTTTAGCAATTTCCCATGTCATTTTTTTAAGAGAATGGTTCCTAAAAAAATTATAATTATTGCTATAAGCACAATACCGACATCTCAAATTACATTTTTGGGTAGTTTCTAAAATAATTTGATTAAGATTAGCCAAGCCCCTAAAATATCTTTGCTTAGAAGGTATTTTTCCAACATTATTTTCGTCCCATTGCGGAAAAAACATATTAAATTTTTTGACCCAAGCAGAAATTTTTTGATACAATTTTTCAATTTGATTTTTAGAATATGAATTAAAATAATTAATTAATTTGTCTAAATTCATTTTTCTGTAATTTTTAATAATATTAATATCCAATTTGGTTACTGGATAAGTTTGATTAGTACATACATCATAAACATAAAAATTCCCAGATTTTGTTTGGAAATCATAAATTAAAGGATCATCCATGAAATTACCTCATTAATTAACTTAACAAAATCAATTTTAAATGTCTATAAAAAAACCCAAACCACAATCCACAACCAAACCATGAACTGTAATCTGGTTATTAAGAAAATCGTGACTAGATGTGCACCAAAATGGTGGAGAAAATATTTAGCCGTTTGGTCGATCCTTCGGTTCATTTTAACTCTTTTTTGGTATTTTTTTAGCATGATAAATATTACTTCCATGTAATATACAAACCTCATACCAAAAAATTTGAGGGAATAAATAATTAGTTATTAGATTAGTTAAGTGATTGATTTTTATTGGGAAATATTTTTAATTGATGATTTTTAGTTTTAAATCAAAAGATAAAACTCTCAAATTTCAACAGAGAACAAAGTTTACAGTATATTTTTAATTTAATATATATTTTTATTTTTTAAATAAATAAATCTTATGGAACAAAGTTCTCATCTTAGGGAATATAATTCCCTTATTTTAGATCAGGAATTGTTAGCTAAAGATATTAATGAAGTGAACTTGCCAGGTATGTATTAGGCTAAGGTTTTTGTAGGGTATATGGCGTAAAGCGTGGAGCGAATTTTTCCGATACATTCCACGATCACATCTGTCTGGTTAGGATTTCGAGAAAAAAATGATGAATCTTCCTCTGTATAGATGAACTCAACTGATAAAATCCGTTGGATTGTTTCTATCGGTTGGGGAGAAATTTCAGGAAATAAACGATTCTGTTGATTTAATGCAATTTTTCTGGAACTAAGAATTTTATTTACGCCGTAGTTAATCCCAAACGGTTTAGCATTTTATGAAATCCACGTCTGCTCACTCCCAGGTATTGTGCGGCTTTTGTTTTATTGCCATTAAATTTTTCTAATGCCTCACGGATCATCTGTTTTTCGAGCGATTCTACAGCTTGCTTTAATCCCCTTTCTTGTTCAATTATATCCCTATCTTTCAATTCTCGAATTTCTTCAGAAAGTAAATCAGGTGTAATAGTTGTTAATTCAGAACTAACTAATGTTATTATCTTTTCAATTTCATTTTCCAGTTGCCTTATATTCCCATTCCAGGAATAACCGATTAAATGTTTCATGGCTTCAGGGGAAACCTTTTGTACATTTTTTCTTTGTTCCAGATTAAACCTTTTGATAAAATGTTCCACCAGAAGGGGAATGTCCCCTTTTCTTTCTCTTAAAGGGAGCAGGTGAATCGGAAAAACATGAATTCGATAGTAAAGATCTTCTCGAAGTTTTCCTTGTTTGACTAATTCTTTCAATTCCACATTGGTTGCAAAAATGAATCGAACATCCGTGTGTATGGTTACAGTACTACCAACCCGCTCAAAGGTCTTCTCCTGAAGGACACGGAGCAATTTCGCCTGTAACTCGAGGGATAAACTACTAATCTCATCAAAAAAAACTGTCCCCCTATCAGCGATCTCAATTTTACCCAGTTTTTGTTTATGAGCTCCGGTGAAAGCGCCTTTCTCATGACCAAAGAGTTCACTTTCCATGAGTTCCTTAGGAATAGCGGCACAATTTATCACAACATAAGGTTTTTCTCGACGAGGGCTCCTTTGATGTAACTCACGAGCAACAAGCTCCTTCCCGGTTCCAGTTTCACCAGTAATGAGGACAGTAATATTACCCTGGCTGGCTTTATCAATTAGCTTAAATACCTTTTGCATTGCTTTTGATTTGCCTACCATTACTTTTGATTCGTAAATTCTCTCCAGTTCTGATCGTAAATACTGTATCTCCCGATAGTTATTAGCAATTTTTAGATTTTTTTCTAGAGAAATCAAAAGCTCATCTTTATTATAAGGCTTGGTTAGATAATCGTTCGCTCCCAGTTTAATGGCTGTAACTGCTGTATTTATATCATCCACCACTGTCAACATAATGACCACGAGATAATCGTGTCGCTCTCGAATTTTTTTTAAAGTCGCTATTCCATCCATGCCCTCCATTTTAACATCCAAAAGAACTGCATTGATATGGATATGATTGAGCTTATCCAATGCTTCCTCTCCACTGGAAACTGCGATAGCAGCATATTTCTCCTCTAATAATAAATTTAAAGATTCCCTGATGCTACTATCGTCATCCACAATTAGCACTGTTTGTTTCATGTTTTTGCTCTTACTCCAACCTTGACAAGCCAGAACCAAAAAGATCTTTGACCGCTAACTCCGCGAATTAAAGGAATTTCGCTAATTATTAATTCGCGTAATTTGAGAAATCTTCCTTCAGATCATATTATTAATAGATCCGCCGAAGGAGGATTCGCAGTCAAAAAATTTTTGTTCATTGGGCAAGAAGTTTACTGTTTAGGGACTGGTAGAATCACTTCTTTTTATTGGTAAAAAAACTTCAAAAGTTGTTCCTTTACCCAACTCACTTTGTACCTTTATTCTTCCCTGATGTTGCTCAATAATTTTAGCGCTAATGGCCAATCCCAATCCCATGCTATTCGGTTTAGTACTGAAAAAGGGTTCAAAAATCTTTTTCAGATGTTCACCAGCAATTCCTTTGCCAGTGTCAGAAAAAATAATTAAAATTTCGTTCACAAATCCCTTTCTCAGTCGTTGTTCATTTCCTTTTATTAATTTTGTCTCGATAATAAGTTGACCTTTTTGATTTAGAGCTTCAATTGCATTTTCCCCGATAATCAATAAGGCTTCTAATAACTGATTTCTATCGGCCCAAATTAAAGGTAACTTTTCTAACTGAGTTACAATTTGAATTTCAGAATTTTTTATCCTGTCTTTCAGAATGGATACTAAATTTGATATAGTATGATTAATGTCTGTTTCTGTATGTGAAAACTTTCTCTCCCTAGAATAATTCGAAAGCTCATTAATGATTTGATTTAAGTGACTGACCTCTAAAACAACCTGTTGTTGAAATGTTGTTCGGAAGCGCGCATCAGTGTAGCGAGAAGGCAGCATCTCACTAAAGGTTTGAATCGATGTAATGGGAGTTTTAATTTTATGAGCCAGGGAAGCGGTTGCCATGCCCAGCGCTGCCAGCCTTTCAGAACGACGAATACTGTCTTCCAGGGCGCTGATATCCTCGACCATTTTATTGAATGATTGAGCCAATTGTCCCGTTTCGTCGTCGGATTGAATTTCAATCCGCACATCTCGCTGCCCCTGCCCTATTTTCTTCGTGGCTTTAAAGATATCCAGAATAGGACCGGTAACAATTTTTGATAGTAATAACGCCAGCAGAATGCTTATTATAACGCCCAACAGACCAATTAATAAGATATTATAAGCTGTCTGGCGAACTGCGGTGTAAGCTTGGTCCAGAGAAAAAAATATCCGAGCCGTAGCTTGTTTTTGAGAAGATACTATTACTGGAACGGCAACATCTAAGATTTTCTTCCCATCATAATCAGTGTGTAAAACCAATGGAGTTGCTGATTGGATTGCCTGGTTGCTATTCGGATCATGATATTTTTTTCCTCGTTCTTTAGTATAATTATGCACAAGAACCATGCCTTGACGATTAAATACCATAGCTTCAATCACACCTTTGCGGTTGCTAATACTATCCACTAAGTTTTGTAACACCAGGTAATCGTCAACAATTACTGCCTGTACGCTATTAAAAGCCAATACTGTGGTAATATCCAGCGCCCGTTGTTCTACTTCTCTAAATATAATTCTTTTTGCCTGATAATAAACAACACCAAGAATGCCTGCTACAATGACGATAACTAATGTCACCATAACCAGAGAGACCTTGGTTCGAATCTTAAATTTGCTGAAAAGTTTAACCAGAAACATATATTTGCCCCCTTATAATAAGTTTTTCAACAGAATTCCTATTTAGATTCAATTATTACGCAACTCAACATCATTTAGTCTGACAGTTATTGTTAGATCTGTTTTAAAATTTTTTACTCTTTTACCAACCGCATACGGCATTTTTGAGTGACTGAGAAATATGGCAGGCGTTTCATTAATAATTATTTGCTGAACTTCGCGATACAACTTTTTACGTTCCCAATCAGTCGTGGTTTGGCGAACTTGTTCTAAAAGCTGATCTACTATAGGATTTGAATAATGAAACAGATTCCAGTTAGATTGCGAGTGAAATAACGCGTAAAAAAAATTATCTTCATTTTTAGTTAAAATGCCCCATCCAGCTAAAAATATATCACATTTTCCCTGAATGAGTACTTCTTTTAGGTATAAAGACCAATCATGATAGGGCACAATCTCCGTATATATACCAATCTTTTCTAATTGATCTTTTATATATTGTACTAAAGGACTTGCGCGCAAAGTATCCGTTTCAATAACATAACAAAATTTAGCTATTAAGCTATCAGAGTAACCGAACTGTTTTATCAATTTTTGGGCTTTTTCGATATTATATCCTTCTTGCTTTATAAAGGGATCATAGGTGGGAACACTAGGAGGTAACGGTCCTTGAGCATCAATGGCAAATCCTCGACTAAGAGAAGCAATCATCGTTTTAATGTCGAGAGCATTAGAAATTGCTCTCCTGAGCTTTGGATTATCATAAGGTTTCCTTTGGCAGTTGAATCCCAAAAAAACAGTTCCTAATGATGTTGTGGTAAAAATTTTTATATTTGGTGTATAATATAATTTATTCATACTAGCGGCACTTAATCCGGTAATAATATCTAATTCCTGTTTATTAAGGGATTCTATTCGTTCCTTTAGATTAGGTACTACTTTATAAAAAATTCTTTCTATTCGTGAAGGTCTTCCCCAATAATTCTTAAACTTCTCTAAAACAATTTTTTCTCCTGGCGTCCACTGTCTAAATTTGAAAGGGCCGGTTCCGCAAGGATGAAAGCCAAATTGGTTACCATATTTTTTCAAGGCTGCGGTACTTATTATTGAAGCCAAATATGGTGAGGATATATTGTCTAGGAAAAAGCTACAGGGAAACTTAAGTTTAAACTGAATCGTTAATCCATCTATAATATTTATCTTCTGGATCATATTTTTTAGAACAAACTTCCCATAAGGTTCAGTAATATTTTGGTAATAATAGGGACAACTTGAGTCGATTTGACGGTCAAATGAGTTCTTTACTGCTAATGCATCAAGAGCGCTCCCATCATGAAATTTTACATTTGGACGAAGATGAAAAGTCCAAACTAATCCATCGTCGTTTTTTCCCCATGATACAGCTAAGCAAGGTAAGTATCTTTCGCTATCCCAATCGTAGCATAAAAGTGTTTCAAATATATCAAATGCAATTTGATCGCGTATTAAGTCACTGGTTTCAGCAGGGTCTAAAGAGGTAGGGTCTTGCGGAATACCATACATCAGAGTACATTTTAAATCGAAAGATTTTCCTTTATTTTTTCTTTCTTGAACACAGAAACATAAAAAAACAAGAATAATTACAAAAAATAACTTGTTTTTTATAAAAAGAGAGATCGTTCTAATTCTACCTATATTCATTATGATGAACATAATATAATATAACAAAAAATTTAAATTTTTGCAACAATAATTTAAGCTTTGTCATAAATGAAGATCGGAAATCAAGGGAGTGGGATTAAATAATTTGGAAGTTTGAAATTTTGGTAGTGTTCGTTATTAGTTGTCAATTATTTACTTAAATCCAAGACATTCAAAGAGATAACTAATAAAAATAATTTATGCATCATAATTACATAAAAATTAAATCATTAGAAAATTCTTAACAATTAAGAGGCGACATTACCGAAATTTTCTTTCCACATAAAATTAATAAGATATAAAAACTAAATGGGTAACTTATTTTATCCCACCCCCTAAATTTAGTAACAGCAAGAATTCTTGTGGATAATATGAAGTGATTTCAATGGATCATAATTGTTTGATACCGAAAGCTTTTCTCATATTCACGATAAAAAAATAAAAAGCCTATTTTTAAAAATAAAATTTCAAAAATAGGCTTTAAAAATTGTCTGAATAAAATTGTTTATCAAAATTAAATAGTGACGGTAGGAATAGTTTTCACAACACTTAAGAATGAAAAAATAGAAATAATATATTTAAATAATCGCAAAAATTTGAATGATTTAAATAATTTAATAAATGTAAAAGATTTTAATAAATTCTTAAGCTTCGACATTTCCATCACCTCCTTATTTATAAATTTTAATAACTTATTTATATTTAACAATTGTCTTAAATATAATAGGTAATAGTACAAATGAAGTAAATGTTGCTCTATTATAAACGCCATTATAAATTGAAATCGCCTTACTTGATCATCTTCCACATGATAATTATATCCTTGAATATAATTGCCCTTAAGTCGGTTTTCCTTTTGTAATTGAGAAAAAATTGGTGTACCTTCATAAATCTTAAGAGAGGTTGAGACAGAAAGATAGCATTTCCTTCCTTTTAATCTTGGTTTAATATCTGAAAGATATTGTAGATTTTCACATAATTCCTGATATGTGGTATAAGGATCAATGAGTATAAATCCAATATCATAATCAATATCCAATCTATCTAGAATTTTCAAAGCCCTATTGTTTAATTCCACAGTTGTTCCTTTTTGAAAAGTGTTTAATCCTCTTTGATGAGCCGATTCTATGCCTACAAACACCTTCTTTAGGCCCATGTATTTAAGCATCCTAAATAGTTCATAATCAATATGATTTGCTCGACAGTTCATGGCGAATTTAATATTTAAATGGCGACAATTCAGCTCCTGTCGTAATTTGTCAATATACTCCTTCTCATTATTATTAGATGTGAATAATTGATCATCAATAAATTTGAAATATGTTGTGCCAAATCTATTCTCCAGTAATTCAATTTCATCGACCACATTTTCGGGACTGCGACAACGCCACTTTCTCCCAGGTGAAAGTTTGTAAAAATTAGCGATGGAACAAAACGCACAATTGGCATAACAACCTCGAGAAGCAGAAATGGTTATCACCCCTCCTCTTTTTAAAATCTGAGTAGTATGATCTCGTGTTGGAAATGGAAGCTGATCTAAATTCGATATCAGATTTCGAGGTGGATTTATTTTAATTTCCTCTTTCTGCCGATAGGATATGCCCAGGATTTGGTAAAAATTATTATCTGTTAGTTTTTCAACCAACTCAATAATAGTATATTCTCCTTCACCTCGAACAACTGAATCAATTTGGGGAAAATCATGGAGTGTTTGCTGATGATGAAAAGTTGGAAAATGACCACCTATAGTTATATGCTCGTGAAATCCTTGTGCTCTTAATCTATCAACAATCTGAAACACTCTTTTGGCATGGACACTTTTAACCGAGATACCCAATAAATCTGGTTTATCAGATAAGATTCTATTAACTATTTTCCGTAAAGATAAATTTTCAATGTTGCAGCTTAATAGCTGTACATTCCATCCTTTCTGGTGGCGCAACATACTAGCCAGATATCCGAGTCCTAAATGTTCGTAGGGTGGCTGGATATAATTTTTTGGAGCTGGATCGAGTAAAATGATTTTCATATGTTCCAGTTCTTATTTTTTCATTTTGTCGTTTTAGTAATACTTTTTAACTACAAATCTCATGCCACCCAATTAAAAAAACAAAATAGAAAAATAGAAACTGTTCTAAGTGGTTGATTATTATAATAAACTATTTTCAAGTTAATTTTATTAAAATGTAAAAATAGAAATTTTCAAACTACTTAATAGAGAATCACGTTCTCATACGCTAAACATAAATCAACATTATATTTTGTTTTAATAAAGATAATACATCAGAGAATTATGTTCTCAATTTAGGGAACATTATTTCCTCATTTCGCCAAATATTAATCTTATAATAAAGGTAGGGATAAATTCAATTGAGCGCGTTCATAATCGATTAACGCCGGGGAAAATCCAGTGCGGCTGGCAACCATCTCTTCATGGCGAACGCCGCGAAGGATTTGAACACTCTGGTAGTCCAGCTAGATTTTTTGATATATCGCCTCATCGATCTCACCATTGCGGTACTGCTGTTGCGCTTTCTGCTATTGCTGTTCCAACTGTTTCGAGCGGTTGATAGCAGATGAATCCGCTAAATTGCTCAATGTCTTTCGATCCATCCTTTGAATCTCATATTCCGAACGCGCCTTTAGCAATTTTTGTCACGCTTCATTCAGTGACAACTGATATTCTCGATCGTCCAATTTTATCAAAACATCACCCATTTTGACAAACTTGCCTTCGCGAATCGGCAGCGACACGATTTCCCCGCTAATTTTCGGAATGATCGAAATCTGTCAGATCGCTTCAGTCTGCCCCGAGGCCGAGACCCGAATGATA
>JABAOC010010791.1_pt1 | contig 17283 bp, 9 predicted proteins | sample 7062161 | NCBI WGS metagenome assembly JABAOC01 (sample SAMN14538625, study PRJNA623070) | marine sediment metagenome | biome: marine biome [ENVO:00000428]; feature: marine pelagic biome [ENVO:01000023]; material: deep marine sediment [ENVO:00002113] | place: India: Gulf of Khambhat ... | reverse complement strand
TCGAGAATCGTATAGCCGGCCGCCTCAAGACCATCTCGTATGCCCTGGCCACCTCCACACCAAGCCGATGGATATCGCCCGTCCCAGTACGCAGCGCGGTCCCACTCTTCAACCTGCGCTTGTACCTGAGCTGTCCCTAACACCGACATAAGAAAGATTAGATATTTCAATTTCCTGCACATAATAGTCCTCCTTTAAAAAATTACTGTAATAGCTCACTGTGCTTTGGCCACACACCAAAACACTCGGTGTTTTCAAAATATGAATGTCTCATTGGAATGTAAAAATCTTCCCTTGCGAAGCACAAAGTCCTGACCTGAAACTCTATACCTCGCATAATGTATAATAACTCCTCCTCCATTCGGAAAAACTCCGAAGATTTTCCCTGCCAGAGGACCAATAATTCACAGAGTCAGACAGATTTATTTATATCATATTAGCAATCTTGTCGTCAAGAAAAATCAATGTTATTGGAGGAAATATCGAGTTTCGCGATTAGACAAATCGCTTTATTCGTTGGCTACAAAATCCCGAAAGGTCAAGTCCATCAAGGGGTCTCTTCCAGACTTGGTCGAAAAGTCAGCATTTTTCCAAATTCTTGTGAAAAAATACGAAAAAATGCAAAAAAACGCTCATTTTTAAAATTGCCCTAAATTTAGTGTAAGTTTCAAAACGTAGACCTGGTTACTAATCCTTTTTCTGTAATATCTGCCCAATTATCTTATGCTCGTTATTGTTGATAAGTCTCGCTCTTACTAAGTCGTTTTTTTTCAGCTTTTTATCTGTTTTTTCGAGATACACCATAAAATACCTTTCGCTTCTACCGTAATACTGCCCATCATCATTTTCCAGCAGGATTTCAGCGGTTTCACCAAGAAATTGCTGCTGGAATTTTTGACTTAACTCTATGTTTAAGTTACGCAGTATTTTTGAGCGCTCTTTGATAACTCTATTATCGACAGTATCTTGCATTTTAGCCGCTGGTGTGCCTTTACGCGGCGAAAAACTGAAAACGTGCATCTTTGCAAAGCCTACATCTTCGGCCAAATCGACTGTTTTCTCAAAATCAGCAGTGGTTTCACCCGGAAAACCAACGATAATATCGGTCGTTATGGCCGGCCGGTCGAGCCGGGATTGAATTGACTCGACCTTTCTTCTGAATTCATCAGCATTATATTGTCTGCGCATCTTTTTAAGGACCGCATTGGAGCCGGACTGCAGCGACAAGTGCAGGTGTGGCATAATGTTAGGGTGTTTACAGAAAGTATCGAGTAATCGCGGCGTTACGTCGGCCGGTTCCAGCGAGCTTAATCTTATCCTTGCAAGTTGCGGCATTTCTGCCATTTTATCGAGCAAATCGGCCAAATTGTCGTTTCGCTGATTGGGCCAGTTTTTTCGTCTGACGCTTTCCCGGCTGTAAGCTCCCAGAAATACCCCTGTTACAACGATTTCCCTATGTCCGGCTTCTACAAGGGCCTGTGCCTCCTGGAGCACGGCATTGTCCGGTTTACTGTGAACAAACGGGCGAGTTTTGGGTACTATACAGTAGGTACAATAACCATCGCAGCCATCCTGGATTTTTAGAAAGGCTCTGGTATGGTCCTTGAAGGAATTTAATGGCGGCAACTTCCGATAATTCTTCGTTTCATTTTTATACTTGATTTTTGAGTTGTTTTCTGGTTTAATTATAGTGTTAAGGTATGGGCATGATTGAGGGCTTTGGGAGCCCAAAGCGGTAGCTTTGTTGCCGGCTATCCGGCTTAGCGCGGCGGCAAGGTTGTCTCGATTTTTGATGAGAAGAACATTTTTGCCGGTGTTGTTTAATTCGCTGATTTGTACAGTTGGTAAACAACCGCAGACGACTACAACAGCATCAAGATTTAGCTTTTGGGCTTTTCGGATATATTGTCGGCTCTTGGCTGAGGCTGTGTGAGTTACACAGCAGGTATTGATAACAGCCAGATCGGGTTTTTTAGCTGGTTCGACTTTTCGGAGTCCGAACTGTTCGAGCAGCTCTCGAATCTGCTGGCTTTCATATTGATTGACTTTGCAGCCAAGAGTATTTATGGAAAAAGTCTTCATAATATGGTATAATTTATATTTGTTAGAACGGATTTACAAGGCTAATTGAAAAACCAAGCGGGAGGTTTGTTATGGCTGCAGAAACCGGTACGGTTTGGGCAATCGATATAGGCAACAATTCCCTGAAGGCATTGTACCTGAGTACAGAGCGTGGTGTTGTTGAGGTAATCGGCTTCGACAATATTCGTCACGGCAAGATTCTTAGCGGAGACGGCGTGACAGATGCCGAGAGAGAGGAACTTGTTGCTTTGAGTTTGCGCAAGTTTGTCAATAAATACGATTTGAGCATGGACGAGATAATTGTTTCTGTGCCAAGTCAAAATAGTTTTGCACGGTTTGTGAACCTGCCACCAGTCGAGGCAAAGCGCATTCCTGAAATGGTCAAGTTTGAGGCTGTCCAGCAGATTCCTTTTGGCATTAACGATGTGCAGTGGGACTGGCAGTTGATGACGGAGGAAGACAGCCCTGAAATCAAGGTGGGGATTTTTGCGATTAAAAATGAAGTGGTCGATGCGGCATTGGAGCGTTTGAACAGAGAAGATGTACAGGTTGGCTACGTGCAGATGTCACCTATGGCCCTGTACAATTATTTATTGCACGACCGTCCTGATTTGGTCACTTCCGACAACAAAGCGGTAGTTGTTCTTAACATAGGTGCGGATAATACGGATTTGGTTGTCTGCACAAAATCAGCGGTCTGGCAGAGATGTATTCTGATTGGGGGCAATGCCTTTACCAGGGCGATATCAGATGCGTTCAGACTTAATTTTGAAAAAGCAGAGAAGCTAAAACGTACGGCTCCGGTGAGCAAATACGCCCGCCAGATATTACAGGCGATGAGGCCGGTTTTTACGGATATAGGTTCTGAAGTGCAGCGGTCGTTAGGTTTTTACAATAACTCGAATCCCGACACTAAAATCGTGAAGATTATCGCCTTAGGTGGCGGAACCAAGCTTCGAGGTCTGCTCAAATATCTACAGCAGACCCTGCAGATACCTGTGGAGAGGCCGGATTCGTTCAAGAGGCTTGCGATAGGCCCGGGTGTCTCGCCGGCGAAATTCCACGAGAATGTCTGCGATTTTGGTATTGTCTATGGTCTTGCTTTGCAGGGCCTGGGTCTGGCCAGGATAGAGAGCAATCTTCTGCCTCGGAGTATTGCCCGGTCTATGGCCTGGGCGAGTAAGGGCAAGTACTTTATTGCCGCAGCTTGTATGCTGCTTGCAGTTTCACTTTTGTGCTTTGCGAGAACCGGCCTGGACAAGATGAGTTACAACAAGAACAGTTCTGTCCGAGCAAACACTATGGGTGTTCTTAACAAAGTCCAGCAAGCCAAAGAAAGACTCCAAGAGATTCAAAGAGAAGGAGAAACATATGAAAAGACAATAGAAAAGGAGTTTGAACCTTTCAAATATCGTGAAATGATTCCGTATCTTCATGAAATTATCATTTCAGCTTTGCCGAATGAGGAGCACAATCCCGAGCAAATTCCGCTCTATAAGGCTTTTGCCGAGGGTAATGTGGAAGGGATATTGAAGTATCCGCGCAAGGAACGGAAGCAGATATTTATAACGAATATGTCAGCTTTCTTTTCGAGTGACCTTGCCACAGCCCAGTTTGGCGGGGCGGATTTGTGGCGGAGGAGCCGCGGCACTCCCGGAGCCGAAGGAGATGAGTATGAGATGATGGAGGAGTACGAGTACGAAATGATGATGGAAATGGAGAGGATGGGGGGACAGTATGGCATGTATTATCCGGATATGTTCGGCCTGGGGGGCACTACTGAGGAGAAGATACCAGGCTTTGTGGTACAAATAGCGGGTTCTAGTCCGTATGCAAAAATAGGTGAATTGATGGACCCTCATGGTGTTGAAAATAATAAGGATAAATGGGGATTTGTTACCCGCTTACTGCACCTTGACGAATTTGTTGCTGACAGCAAAAGTACTTTCGAGGTGTATAATAGGAAAGACCCAAACCAATTCAAGCTGGAAATAGGGGAAGTAAACTTGGAAGAACAGATACCCGCGGGGATAGGTATCATGGATATTAGATACAAGCCAACACCGCCCGGGTCCACTCAGGAGGAAGAAGCGGAGTGGGTTTTAATTGACCCGATGACAAAGGAATTAATTAGTAAAATCGCTGAATGGGATGAGAACGGAAGGCCCAAACTCGACCGCAGGGGCATGCCCATTCATACAGTCAATGACCATTGGTTCGTATTAAACGTTAAGTTTGAATGGGTAGATGCCCCTGAGAGTGTTAAGGCAAAGGCCCCTGAATTACCTTCGTATATGAGGGGACGGACAACTATGGGCAGGACGACTACGCCGCAGAGTTCCCCTTCAAGTGGCAGAAGTAATCTGACAACCGGAATAGAATGATTTTGTGAGCTAAAAAAATGAATTCGCCGAATTTCAAAGATATTTTGCAGAAGTTAAGCGTTTTTAGGAACAACTTATGGCTGTCGATGACGGTTATCATAGGGCTGATTGGTGTTATACTTTTTATCCCAACGCAGCTTATGAGCAGCAGACTCAAGCAGGAGATACAGACAAAAAGTGTTTCGATTGGTAAAAGAGTGCAGAATGAGATCGAAAATGCAGTTTCCAGTGAGGGATGGAGACAAGAGCAGGAGCGTCAGCAAGAACATGCCAAAGATGCCAATGAGATAGCGCTTTTGGCCGAGCAAAGCACTCAGAGGGAATTATTAAGCTATGATATATTTCTTGACCCTAACATTTCCTCTACGCTGGTTTTTCAGGAATTTGGCAGGCGGTATCGCGAAGCAATAGAAAGACTAATTATCAGTGCAAATGCGGGTGATTGTCCTACAGAAGCCGAGATAAAGAGAGGTCTGGAGGACTCAGCGGTAAACTCCCGCTTAAGGAGGGGACGGTATTCGATGTATGGCCGGTCTGCGATGCCGGGAAGTTCTGGGATGTCGGGACGTTCCGACACGCTCGGACGTTCTGGGATGATGGGACGTTCCGGGATGATGGGACGTCCTGGGATGATGGGACCATATTCGATGATGGGGCGGTCTTCGATGGGAGGTACAAGAGCATCATCACGGGGGATGTTGGGTCGGTCGATGATGATGGGCGAACTTGAGTTAATGATAATTGATGAGATTTGCCGGGAGAGGGCGAAGTCCATATCCGTTTACGTTAATCCGATTGATCTGAGCGGATACGAATTCTGGGCAGATTATAAACTTGCTGTTGACCCGAATAAAGCCGTCCAGGATTGCTGGTATTTCCAGTTGGCTTACTGGGTCTTCGAAGATATTTTCGATACTATCAGTGCTGTGAATTCGGGGTATGACAGCGTTCTGACGGCGCCGGTCAAACAGCTTATGCGGACAAGTTTTACTATGGGCCTGCGGAGGCCCGGGGCAGGCGGCGCTGTGTTTACGGGGCGCAGGCGTCGTAAGTCGACAACAGACAGAGACGATGCTGATAAGCCCGTTTACGTTCTTACTCAAGACGATGCTTTGTCAGAATCCTGCACGGGAAGAGTTTCCAGTGATGATACTGGTATTGATGTTATACATTTTAATTTTACCGTTGTGCTTAACATGAAATCTTTTTTGCCGTTTATACAAGAGCTTTGCAGTGCCAAGGAGCATAAATTCAGGGGTTTCACCGGCAATGAGCCGGAGCAAACCTTCAAGCATAATCAGATAACGGTTTTAGAGACTAAGTTCAGGTCGGTCGAAGATAACCCTTACAGCCTTTACGATTATGGGGACGATGTTGTGGTAGAATTGGATTTAATTTGCGAATATATCTTCAACAAGAAAGGCTATGAGGAAATACAACCGGAAATTGTTAAGGAAGCGTTAAAGGTAGAAGAAGAAACTACAGGCCGGTAAAACCGTCAGAAAAAAATGTGAAACGGGATTTGACCCTTCACATCGTTCGAGGGCATGGATATGATTAAAATAGGCAGCTTTTTCGAGGAACATGTAGAGAAGATAGTTTTGGTAATTATCGGGCTGGTGTGTGTGTGGCTTTTGATTACTCGGGTTATTTTCAGTCCTAATGAGGTTGCATACAGGGATGGGAAATACAGTCCTGGTTCAGTTGATGACCAGGTGTACGAGGAGGCCGTGATTTTGGGGGATAAGATTGACACCCCGCCCACGGACCCGGAGCCCTATCAGTCGCAACTTCCTGAGTTTGTTGCTCTGCTTGATTCGTCTATAAGTGATATCGACGTTAAACTATGGCCACAGGTACCCTATGCGGTTGATGGGGTAATATCAGGAACAGGAGGGGGTCAGTATCGTCTTCCTCGTATTGGTGAGGTCAACGATATTGAGGTCGAGCATATCAGAGCGGTGGCTTATGTTCCTACCGTGGCTGTCACCCCAGAAAACCCTTATGATAAAGCTCCACACGAGCCGAATGATATCGACCTTGTAACGGTGGAAGCCAAGTTTGATATTGAGGGATTATACGAGAGGTTTAAATACAGTTTTGTCGATGATGTGGCCGAACAGTGGGCCGACCCGTGCCTTGCGAAGCCGATTTTTGCGGCAGTGCAGTTGCAAAGGCAGGAATTGGCCGAGGATGGCAGCTGGGGTGATTGGCAGGTTGTTCCCCGCAGCAAGATTGACCACTATGGTAAATTGTTCGAAATTGTAGAAGATGCCAGCAGTCTGCCTGCCGGCAGGTTAAAAGTGTGGAAGCTTCAGTTTGACGACCCGCAACTGCAAATAGACCTGTTGCAGCCGGAGGCTTATCAAATTGCATCAGCGAAAGAGGAATGGTATCCTCCCTTGATACATAGACAATTCCTTGATATGCAGAGGAGAGAGGACAGTGAGGAAAGGCGAAAAGAAAGGGAAGAGGAGCAGAAGAGCAGTGAAAGCACAGACTTGAGGCGTGGCAGAAGAGCCCCTACGAGGTCAGGATCCAGTCCGACTGGAAGGGCCGGGGGTGGACTTTACTCTGGAGGAAGAGGTGCTACGGATAGTCTTTATGGGGGTGTGGGTGGAGACACAACGCGGAGAAGGCGCTCTGGGAATAGAAGGCGTTCAGCCGACGATGTCTATGGCGGCTATGGTCTTGGTACGACTGATAGACGTTCAACAAGAGGTTCCAGAAGCACAAGAGGCAGAGCGGATATAGGTGGCTACGAAGATTACATGATGCCGGGTCTGCCTGGAGACAGACTCACCCGAAGGGGACCGTCGATGAATGACGTTTACGATGAATTCGACAAGATTCGGCTTACCTGGAGGACGCCTTTGGATAAGATGCGTGAGCCTCTGGTTTTCTGGGCGCACGATGATACTGTTGAGCCGAGAAAGAGCTACCGGTACAGAATTCGGTTGGGCATATTCAATCCGGTGGCAGGGACGAATCAGTTGAGCGAGCAAGACATGCCGCGGAAGAACGAAGTTGTTTTATGGAGCGAGTTTTCCGGTATTACAGAGCCGGTAGAGATTCCGGGAAGGTTGTACTTCTTCGCGAAGCATATGCGTGAAGCGGCCAAGGTTGTTACAGTTCAGGTCTCCAGATATGTGATGGGTTATTGGCGCAGTGAAGATTTTACGGTAAGCCAGGGAGAAGTTATAGGTGGTGTTGTTGAGAACGAAGCCGCAAGGCCCGAAATTGGCAGGGGTAGCAGAGGTATAAGAGATAGCAGAGGTATAAGAGATAGCAGAATTAGCAGAGATAGCAGATTAGATATGCTAATGAGCCCTGTTGCCAGACCTGAAGACGAGGCTGTGGAACCTGAAACGATTGATTATAGTACCGGAGCTGTTATGGTTGATGCTGTGGCCGTGAACGACTGGTCGGGCGACAAAAATCTGAGCACCAGGCGTTATTATGATATGCTTTACAGTTTTGATGGGACCAATATCGAGCACATGCCCGTCAGAACGTCATACTGGGCAGCGGATTTGCAGAAGTGGTATGGTGACATTATGAGAATGCAAAGAGAGAAGCCGGAGCCTTTGAAAGCCTGGAATACCAGCGGGCAGAGACGGCGTACGAGAGATGCCATGTATGAGGATTATGGCGATGAGTATTACATGGAAGAGATGATGATGGAAGGTATGGGAGGACGACCACTTTATTAGTTTTTGATAACGATGTTTACCTGCGCGACTGTAAGGTTAAGGGAGTGTAGCTGGAGCGTCAATCGAGGAAATCTGCTGTTTGCAGTTAATTCTTGTCACAAGCTCATCGGGGGCAAGTCAAAGAAGCTGTTGTTGGATCGGCCCACCGTTCCGCTGAGCTGGGATTATATTTGAGAAGACACGAAAGGTCGACTACAATTATATGTGGTTAGATATGGTTCCATCGATGAGAGTGACGAGTGTGCTATATGTTTCCCTGGATTTTGAACGGAACAGCGGCTATCGATACAATCTGATAAATAGTGCGGTATTCATAGAGATTGCCCCGGTGTGAGCACTTAGTTTTTATGGGAGAGACTTTTATGCGAAGAAATATGATTCTTATAAGCTGCTTTATTGTTCTTGCGTGTGCCTTCGTGGGTGCTTACGGTGAGGATGTCATTACAAGCCCTTATGTGAGGTGGAAGAACGGTCCGTCGCACAGTGCCGATTTTTTTCCAATTGCGGTCTGGCTGCAAAATCCAAATGACGCGTGGAGGTACCAGAGGGCCGGTATCAATACGTATGTGGGTCTCTGGAAAGGCCCAACGGAAAGCCAGCTTGCAGAATTGAAAAAGTTTGGTATGAAAGTCCTCTGCCGCCAAAACCAAGTGGGTCTTAAACACGTAGATGATTCGACTATTATCGGCTGGATGCACTGGAGGGACGAGCCGGACAACGCCCAATCTCTGGGAAGCGGCAAAGGCTACGGTCCGCCGATTCCGCCACAAAAGATAATTGATAGCTATCGTAGGACCCGCCGTGCCGACCTTACGCGGCCGGTGTTTCTCAATCTCGGCCAGGGTGTGGCCTGGGACGGCTGGTACGGCCGTGGTGTTCGTACGAACCACCCTGAGGATTATCCCGAATACGTAAAGGGGTGCGACATTGCTTCTTTTGACATCTATCCGGTCGTTCATAGTAAACCACAAGTGGCGGGGAAACTCTGGTACGTCGCAAAAGGTGTCGAGCGCCTGGTGAAATGGACTGAAGGGAAAAAAGTCGTATGGAATTGTATTGAATGCACGCGAATCCACAACCCAGAGAAAAAAGCTACTCCACACCAGGTCCGCTGCGAGGTATGGATGTCCATCATACATGGCTCGATGGGCTTAATTTATTTCGTCCACGAATGGCAGCCGAGGTTTAATGGAACGGCGCTTCTGAGCGATGGGAAAATGCTTTCGGCGGTTACTGAGATAAATCGGCAGATTACCGAACTTGCGCCGGTGTTGAACAGCCCAACAGTCAAAGATGCTGTGAGCGTATTGTCAGAAAACGAAGATGTTCCTGTGGCGATTATGGCCAAGGAGCATGAAGGTGCGACATATCTTTTTGCGGTGGGGATGCGAAACGGTAAGACCAGTGCAAAATTCACCCTGCAGTCCCTGGAAGGTCCCAGGACAGTGGAAGTTCTTGGCGAGAATCGAACAATCATTTCAGAGGACGGTGTTTTCGACGATAATTTTGAGGCTTGGGACGTTCATCTTTACCGAATCGTGGGTAATGACGCAAATGTTGCAAGCCATCCTGTGGACTGATTTTCTCACCGGAGACCTCAGTAACCAAAGCGATTGGGGGATGGGCCCAAATAAGACACTCTGGTTTCAGCCAGAGTTAAATACGACTGCCGTTTGCAGAAATAAAAAGTTGCAATTCTTATCTGCTTACCTTAGAATTCAGGCCGATAGTTTACTTTTTTGAAAGGAATCTAAAAAATGAAATACGACGTAGCTGGTTTGTCACTGGCGGCGGGGGGTAAAAAACGTATTCTTTGGGCTGATAACGATATGCCGGTTCTGGCGGCGATACGCAGGCGATTTGCAAAGAGCAAGCCCCTAAAGGGCAAAAACGTTTCTGCTTGTTTGCACATCACCGCTGAGACGGCTAATCTGGCCCGGACGCTCAAGGCCGGTGGAGCGAGCGTTGTCCTTTGCGCATCTAATCCGCTGAGCACCCAGGATGATGTGGCCGCTTCGTTAGTGAAGGATTTTAAGATAGCGGTCTTTGCTATCTGCGGTGAAAATCGCAGCACCTACTATAAACATATTAACGCGGCAATTGACCATAAACCTGTTATTACGCTTGATGACGGTGCCGATTTGGTGAACGAGCTACATACTCGCAGAAAGAAAGATGCCCACCGGATTATTGCGAGTATGGAAGAGACCACTACGGGAGTTATTCGTCTGCGGGCGATGGCGAATGAAGGCAAGTTAAAATTTCCGGTCATTGCCGTCAATGACGCTGCGACCAAGCACCTGTTCGATAATCGCTACGGCACGGGACAATCAACGGTTGACGGTATCATTCGCGCTACCGATTTTCTGATGGCCGGCAAAAAAGTTGTTGTGGCAGGGTACGGCTGGTGCGGGCGCGGCTTTGCTATGCGGGCCAGGGGGATGGGGGCAATTGTTATTATTACAGAAGTTGATGCGGTCAAGGCCCTTGAAGCGGCTATGGACGGGTTTGAAGTTATGCCGATGGCAAAGGCGGCAAAAGCAGGTGAGCTGTTCGTAACGCTTACGGGTAATAAAAATGTCATACGGACTGAGCACTTCCGTGCGATGAAGGACAGAGCGGTTGTTGCCAACAGCGGACATTTCAATGTTGAGATAGATATACCGGCCCTGAAAAGGCTCAGCAGGAAGGTGACCCGTAATGTGCGTAACCACATTGACGAATATATCCTGAAAAATAACAAGCGGATTTATCTTCTGGCTGAGGGACGGTTAATTAACCTTGCAGCCGCTGAGGGTCATCCTGCAAGTGTGATGGATATGAGCTTTGCGACACAGGCGCTGCAGTGTGAATATGTGGTAAAAAAACAAGGCAAGCTTTCTGTTGCGGTCCACGATGTTCCGATGGAGATAGAGCGGCAGGTAAGCAAACTCAAACTAAAGTCAATGTCGATTGGTATAGACAAACTTACAGCCGAGCAGGTTGTTTACCTTGCCAGCAGCGGTGAAGGAACGTAAGATTGACTATTTACTATTGACTATTGAAAAGAAAATCGGCACTCAAATTCAATAGAAAATAATCAATAGTCGATAGTCAATAGGTAGGCCTATGGATAGTAAAGAGACAGAGAAGGCGCCGATAACGGTCTCGAAGTCTTTTATGGCTGTTGGTCCCACACTACACTACAGCCATGCGAATGTCCAGACGTGCTGGTTTCTTGCTCTTACAGCCTTTGTTGTAAGCTGCTTTTTCTGGTCGAAGATAGCAACCAACTCATTCTGGTCGTTCGATATTCAGACGGCCATAAGACCGGAATCCTGGCATTTGGGCCAGACAATCATAAGCGGAGTGAGCATATTCGAGTACCCCTGGCAGATTGTTGTTTTAGGACTGCTTATGGGTATTCTGTCGATTGTTCCGGTTTTGATATCTCAACTGATGAGCTTCAGTTACAGTTTTGTTTTTATATTGTCGGTGTTTTTTTTGGGCAATTTGCCGGGCTTCGCGGTTTGTCTATTGATAAGCTGCATTGCGGCGGCGTGTCGGCCTCTCCGTTTTCGCTCACGTTTTGTTGCGATAGCGTTATGCACGGCACCCCAGCTTCTTTACTGGGGATACTTCGGGGCTGTCAGGGGGGTAGAACCTATCAAGTGGGGTTTTTCTTTCGCACCATGGATTTTTGCCTGGCTTGATGCTTTAACCATAGCAGGCTTTGTTCTGGGCATAGGCCATTTTACGCGTTATCGCCCGGGCCTGGTCTGGATTTTCACTACCATTACACTTGTATTGGCTGTAGTTGTCTTTGAAGTAACAATCGGCTTTGATGAATTAGACTATCAGCTTTATGTGGCCAAGAATAATCCGGAGCACGTTAGCGAATTTCACGACCACAGTATCACAGAAGCTCTCGACAAAACAACCAGAGACCCTATTAAGAGGAAATACCTGGAAGGTTTCTTTTACCCTGCCGATCCGATAGCGCTGCGTGCAGAGCTCAAAAGAGAAATCCAGATTAAGTTAAGTTACGACCTTTGGCCAAGCTGGTTTATAGTAACGCCAGAGTTGGAGTATCAGACGAAAAGACAATGGCTTTTCAGGCAGTACGATTTGTTTATAAGCGAACGTTCCAACAGCCGTCGGATGCCGATAGCTCTTTACTGTAAGGCACTTTTGAGCGAATACAGCCCGGACATCAATGTGCTTGGACGACAGGAAGTATTGCATTTTTACAGTGATTATCCATACGAAAGGTCACGTGAGATATGGTATCGGCTGTATATTGAGTTTAGTGAGAGTCCGGAATCAATAGAGGCACGATGGCGTATCGCAAAACATTGGGCCGGTCGGGGTCAGTTTGAGCTGGCTGAGGAGCTTCTTGCCCAGGCCGAAACTATGCTGACGGCTGAACGGTCGAAACTGCTTGAAAAAGAACAAACATCGGATAAGCCATTGTTTGGCCTGTTTCGCCCTCCGGACGATTCGGTTATGACAGTACCGAAGTTAAATGAATTGCAAAGAAGATTAGGTCAAACGCGGACGTTAATAGGGCCTGAAAATCGAACAAATGGGACAGGAGCAATCGAACGTTTGGCCGAGTTTGTTATGCTAAATCCCTATGCCTCCGATTATGCCCAGCGTCTCAACGGATTGCTGGAAAAAATAGAGGATAAAGACGGACTTCGTGACAATATCCTGTTAGCTCAGGCAAAACTCCTCGCCGATGAGCAGCTCCGGGCTGAGAGATTAAACGAGCTGCACAAGGAGTTCGCCAAGACCGATGGTGGGATGTCGGCATTGTACGAATTAGGGCTTTTGAAGATTGGTTTGTATCAGGGCCAGTCGAATACCCAGCGGAAGAAAAAGTATTTAGCGGATGCCAGAGCGACTCTGGAGAGTTTCCTAAATTTGTATCCGGACAGTTTTTGTGCCGAGCAGGTTAAAAAGAATCTGGATGGCCTGCCGGCTAATTGATGATTGCTTTTAACGTCTTTTCCAATTATCAATCATCGATAATCAGTTGTTTTTGGGGATTTGAGTTGACATTTCGGTATATTTTGTTAATATAAAGATAGGCTGGAGGCATTTTTTGCGTTTTTTAGGCCTTTTGATTGCCCCGAATTAAACCGGAGCAATGATAGCAGCAAAGGATGGCTCCAATTTGCTGTTGTGGGTGATGTTAGATGAAAAGCTATAATTCATCCTCCTGTGGAGATACTCGGACTTCGCCAAGCTCATTCGAGCCGAGAATTCTGCTTGTTGGCGATGTCGGTAAAGCCTTTTTAGATGCCGGTGCCGTTACGGACAGACGCTGCCAAGTCTGCACCAATATTCCTGATGCGATTGATGCCGTTGTGAAGCATAAGTTTGCAGGAATCGGCATTGTGATGTTCGGGATGTCAGCCAAATTAAGCTCGGCTCTGAAAGGTTTGCGAGATAACTGCGATGCGAAAATTATTCTTCTGGCCCAGATGTACGAAGAGCCGATAGCGATACGGCTGGTCGGCACGGCCTATAACGGGACAAGCATAGCGGACGATTACTTGATTTGTCCGGTCCAGCCGGACAGGTTTTACGAATCCATTATAACCACCAAGGGTCGCCGTGCGGGCAAGGCCGTCATCTCGGCCCCTGTCGATGCAACAATAGAAATGAAAATCAGGCACCTTGAAAGATTGGCCACCGAGGATGATTTGACCGGTCTGAAGAACAGGAGATATATCTGGGAATTTTCGCGGCAGATTATAGAGCACGCCAGGACAGAAAACGGACGGGTGACACTTCTTGTTTTTGATATTGATGATTTCAAACATTACAATGACCTTTACGGCCATCTCGCCGGCGATGAGGTTTTGCAACAAGCTGCCGTTTTGATGCAGCGCTGCTGCCGTGGGCACGATGTTGTCGGCAGGATTGGCGGGGACGAGTTTGCAGTTATTTTCTGGGACGAGCCCCAGGCCAAACAGCTCGGCGCACCGGCCGAGGGCACCGAGAGACGCTCAGCCAGAGCCGACCATCCGAAGGAAGCAATCTTTATAGCAAAGCGGTTCGTAAGAGAATTAGAGAAATCCGAATTTTCCGCACTTGGCGGATTAGGCCCGGAAGGCAAGGGAGTTCTTACCATAAGCGGCGGACTGGCAAGCTTTCCCCGTGATGGCTCGACGATACAGGAGCTTTTTCAGCAGGCCGACAAAGCATTGCTGGAGGCCAAACACAGCGGTAAAAACAGAATCTATCTCGTCGGTAAGCCCCAAAGCGACATCGCCGACATAGATTAGGCTTGAGTTTGGCCATCGTAGAACGCTCAAACACCTCTCTCACCCGTCCTACAGAAAATCCTGAGCGCCTCTAACCCGATTAGTTTCAGACCTGGAGTTTACTTGTTGTTTCTTCAGTTGATTCAAACTGTAGTATCACTTTAAGGTGTCACGACCCGGTTGTAGAACCTGTCCTGAGCGGAGCCGAACGGATACGAACATCATCAATTAGGCCAAGCCAGAAGGAGCCCGGTTCCATAGCCTTGCCGGTACCAATGTAGAGACCGTTATCTGAGCTTTCCAAATTACCCTGTGTGTCTTCAGCCACCGCGACGTCATCAACGTAAAGCGTTCTGTGCGAGCCATCCCACACAAGACCTATACGGTGCCAGTTGCCATCGGTGATGACTGCTTGTGACAGCAGTATGGCGGCGCCCCGGCCAGAGCCTTTAAGCTCTGTCATTAGGTTACCTTCCAATGTATCTGTGCCCAGCCAATTCGCCCCACCTGTTTGTGCCAAAACGACTTGCCCCGGGGCTCCCCCTTTTATCCAGATAAATATGCTGAACTTACCATCCGCAGGGTTCAACACGAAGGGCGTGCTGACATAATCATCGATGCCGTCGAGCTGCAATGCACCATCTACCATACCGCCCTTAGGCTGCCAGGTTGGTTCTCCATATACAGTTCCATCATTATCATTAGCGCTATCAGATGCTATATCGCCTTCTACCTCGTCAAACGCCCAGTACGCGACGAGCGTAGGGTCGCATACTTCTATCATATTTTCCAAGGTTTGATTTGAATACCATCTACCGGCTGCCATAACACCCTGAATATTTTTGACGTTTGCTACATTTTCAAGAGGATTTCCATTTACTAAAATAAGATCCGCTCTTTTACCGACTTCAATGGTTCCAAAAGCGTTCTCACCTATCATCGCTTCGACAACTTTGGAGGCGTTGACAGTTCCTGCGGCAATGGCTTCATAGGGTGTAAATCCATTCTCTATCAATATGCGTAGCTCATCGTGAATCGAAAAGCCCGGCACGATACCCATCGTGGCAGTGCCGGCATCGGAAGATAAGAGTAAAGGAATCCCTGCCTGGTGCAGTTCTTTTAAAAGAAATTTGTCCATTTCATATTTATAAGGAGCCAAATTTTCAATACCCTGTAATTGCATTTGATGTTTTTCTGCTCCCTGGTTGAATTTGGCTAAATAATCCTGTGGCAAATAAATGATTTCAGGACGTGATATAAAAGTATTAGGATCAAATAGTTTTTCTACGATAAGGTCATCTACGATCATTGTTGTACAAATAGGGATATTGTTTGACTGTAAAAGGCTGATCACAGTTGCTAATCTATCGCCGTATCTTGTTTGGATATCTTCCAGATCAAAACCAGAAGCAATGTCGTTCTGCCGAAGGATACACCCGATGAGATAGGGGAACCAATCCCCCTGTGCTAAAACCATGTCTCTATTGAATTCGACGAATTCCCAGTCCAGTTCTTCGATATGCGCTATTTCATCATATCCTTCAGCAATAACACCTTCCAAGCCAACTGGATATGGTATATGGCCGGCAGTGTACATCCCGAGTTGTCGAGCTGTTGCCATTACTCCTTCAAAATCAACATATGAAATGTAAGAGTATATCTTAAGAAAATCGAAATCCTGAGAATGGTTCCACTGAACGATGTTTTGCGGATCTTGATTGCCGGCAGAAGAGTGTCCCGGTCTAAGGCCGGAAGCATATATGGCAGGACCAATGCGGCTTCCCTCATTGATTTCATCACGCCAGCGAAGGACATAAGTCAGATCGTAACCTCTTGGGCCAAAATCTCTAATAGTTGTCACGCCGTTTGCAAGGTAAAGGTATAAGGGCGAAACAGGCCAGCGGTTGCTCAACCAATCCTCTCTTGTATGCATATGCATATCTGCTAACCCAGGCATTAAGTATGCCCCCTCACCATCAAATACGTTTAAATCTTCTGGTATATCTACGATATTTGATGGTCCAAATTCAATTATATTTGCCCCCTCAACTATAAGTGTCTGATTAGTATCTATCTCTTCACTTGTCATTCTCACCAGGTTGACATTAGTAAAGGCCTGAATTTGATCATCTATTTCATTAGAAATCGACTCGTTTACTTGCTTACAATATGAGAGGGAAGGCACCAGTAAAGAGATGATGATAGAATATATAAATGCTCTTTTCATATCTAAAACTCACTCTTTTCTTCTTTTACAACCTAAGAATTCCTCATAAGTCTGTTTGGGGGTATATGAAACTCAAATGAGAATGTTCTCTCAACTTAGTTAAAAGTCGGAGGTTTAAATTTTAGTAGGAATGATAAGACCTCTACTTAAACTGCCTATAGTTAACCTCCTTCGATAATGCCTCCCTGCTTTCTTGCAAAAGCAAGAAGGGCGGTTGTGTATTTTCAATATATAAGCATACCATTTATCGCCGCTCCGGTCAAACTTTTTCGTTTTATATGATTTGACTTTGTCACTAATAAAATCGTTTCTTCGTTAACTCATGTTTGCAAATATGTTATAATACCCGCATGTTAGCCAGCAGGCTAACATAAACCGCCAGCAGGCGAAGATGACATTTCAGTTTGCATGTCGTAAGCTGCAGCGCAGCAAGGACTTAGAGCCAGCCGGCCTCGTAGCGCAGCGAAGATCCCCGCGCTTTACTCGCAAAGCGAGTAGTGGGGACCCAATTAACCATTAACTATGAACTATGAACTACAAACTACCGACAACTGTCATCTGGCAACCGGCGATTGTCGCTTTCCGATCGAATTACTTACCTGCCTATAAGGCAGCAGTTATTT